>ERZ777305.402-NODE-402-length-71487-cov-41.447531_pt1 | contig 71487 bp, 66 predicted proteins | sample MGYA00374965_ERZ777305 | MGnify/ENA primary metagenome ERZ777305 (study PRJEB29328, sample SAMD00013331) | mouse gut metagenome | study: EMG produced TPA metagenomics assembly of the Metagenome analysis of fecal microbiota from mouse which was promoted...
GTCGGGGTGACAAGATTCGAACTTGCGACCTCACGCCCCCCAGACGCGTACTCTAAACCTACTGAGCTACACCCCGAAAGATTTGAGCTGTCACCTTGGATTGTTGTCTCCTTGGCTTAAGCGAGTGCAAAGTTATAACGAATTTTTGATTCATCCAAATTTTTTTGGAGAAATATTTCAATAAGATTCTGCAGGCGACGGGAAATCTCCTGATTTCACATCATCGATATATCGCTGCACGGCATCTGTCATGACTCCTGCCACATCGGCGTATCTGCGGAGGAATCTTGGCGAGAATCCCTGATTGATGCCCAGCATGTCGTGCATTACGAGCACCTGGCCGTCAACGCCGCCTCCGGCTCCGATGCCGATTACCGGAATTGTGATCTCTTTTGCCACACGCGCCGCGAGTTCGGCGGGAACTTTCTCAATAACCACTCCGAAACACCCTATCTCGTCAAGCATCTTTGCGTCTTCAATCAGTTTTGCCGCCTCCTCTTCCTGACGTGCGCGGACGCTGTATGTTCCGAATTTGTTGATGCTCTGCGGTGTAAGTCCGAGGTGTCCCATCACCGGGATTCCCGCGCTGAGAATGCGTTCGATGGACTCTCGGATCTCCGAGCCGCCTTCCATCTTCACAGCCTCCGCATGGCTCTCTTTCATTATGCGGATTGCCGAAGCGAGGGCTTCTTTGGAATTACCCTGATATGTGCCGAAGGGAAGGTCTACGACCACGAGGGCGCGGGAGGTGCCTTTCATTACGGATTTTGCATGGTATATCATCTGATCAAGGGTAATCGGAAGGGTGGTGATATTGCCTGCCATTACATTAGAGGCGGAATCTCCGACGAGTATTACGTCGATGCCGGCTGCATCGATGATTTTGGCGGATGAGTAATCGTAGGCGGTGAGCATTGATATTTTTTCACCGCGCTGTTTCATCTCGACAAGGCGACGTGTTGTCACTTTGCGTGTGTTGTCGGTAGTGTTTGTTGACATTGTTCTGTTGGTGTTTTGTTTTGATTAGGCGGCAAAGTTAAATAAAAATTCCCGAACGATATGTGTGTGTCGTTAAAATTTACTTTTGCGGTTTACCGGCACACGTGATGCGGAGTTGCGTTTGTATTGTTACAAAAGTGCCGGAAAGATATCAGAGTCGGCGGCGATTTTTGGGAATTAAACAAATTTTAGTAAATTTGCAAAATAAACATCAGGAATTATGTGTATGTTTGCGATAGGTTTCGTCTTGAGTCAATGGGTGTGAGGCTGGTTCGTGAGAGGATGTCAGACAAGATGGGTGAGCGAAGACGGAAAGCATGTTAAATATACTCTAACCTTAAATTTATTCTGCGTAAACAAAAAAAACTAAAACCTTTATTGCATATTACTATGGCTTATTGGATACAGAACTATGTCTTGGCTTTGGCGCTGTCGGTGCTTATCACAGGGTTGATAATCCCTAAAATTCTTCTGATCGCTTTTCGCAAGAAACTGTTCGATACGGTTGATGAACGCAAGATACATCGCGGAATCGTGCCGCGTCTCGGAGGAGTGGCGTTTCTGCCGGCGTTGATATTCTCGTTCTGTCTCGTCGCGGGATTCAATCTTCATTTTCATTATGCGGAGATAATTCCTCTGACGGGTGTCGTGACAGTGCCGCTTTTTTTTCTTGTATGCGGCGCGATGCTCATTTATCTCGTGGGGATGGCAGATGACCTTATAGGTGTGAGATACAGAGGCAAGTTTCTTTTGCAGATAATAGCCGCCATACTTATAATGGCTTCGGGAATGTGGGTTTCCGATCTGTATGGATTTCTTTGGCTCAGGTCGATTCCGGCTTGGATCGGATGGATAATTACAGGCTTCTGTATAATATATGTCGTAAATGCCGTTAATCTAATAGATGGAATAGACGGACTCGCGTCCGGTCTGAGTGCCGTGGCCCTTGGATGGTATTCATATGTTTTCTGTGTTTATGAGGAATACGCATGGATGGTTATCTCAGGAGCTACGCTCGGAACCCTGATACCCTTTTTCTATTACAATGTCTTCGGCAATCCAGAGAAACAGAAAAAGATATTCATGGGCGACACCGGTTCTCTGACAATAGGTATTATGCTCGCTTTCCTTACGATTGCGGTGTTCAATATTCCGGAAGATGCAGTGTCATCGGGGAGCAATATCTTCATAATGGCGGTGTCTCCGCTGATATTGCCCTGCTTTGATGTCGCCAGAGTGTTTTTACATAGAGTGAGACACGGACGCAATCCGTTTCTTCCGGACAAATGTCATATCCATCATAAATTTCTGGCATTGGGGTTACTCCAGTGGCAGGCGTTGGTCTCAATAGTGGCTTTTGACATGTTGTTTGTTATTATCAACGTATTGATGAGCCGCGTGATGCAGCCGACATTGATAATATTAGGAGATGTGTTGCTATGGGTTGCGCTCAATGTTTTGCTCACAAGGATTATAAGAGCAAGGGAGCGCCGTCTGGGCAAAGTTTTATATGATTAACTTTTAATATATGAAGAGATTCCGTCTCGTGATGCGAGGCTTTATAACCGGGATTGTGGCGTTGGTGCTCACCGGGTGCAAGGTGCCGAAAGATGTGGCATATTTCCAGGATGTTGATTCATCCGTAATTCTGCAGACCGCGCAGAATGCGCCGATAACGGTGAAGCCGGGCGACAAGCTGTCGATAATAGTGAAATCCAAGGATCCGCAGCTGTCGGCTCTGTTCAATCTTCCGGTCTATTCCTCGAGAGTCGGGCAGGGAGGAAGCACGAACGGGACGGGCGCCGAGTTGCGCACATATACCGGAGGTCAGTCGGAAAGCGTGGCGTCGTATACGGTCTCGCCCTCCGGAGAGATCGATTTCCCTGTGCTTGGCGATATCAAGGTTTCCGGCATGACCCGGTCGGAACTTTCGGGATATATAAAAGGAGAGCTGATGGGGCGGGAGCTTGTGAAAGACCCCACGGTTATTGTCGATTTCCTGAGCACCGGCATAAGCATCATCGGGGAGGTCAACAAGCCCGGACGATATGACCTCAACCGCGATAATATCAATATCATAGAGGCTCTTGCGCTTGCCGGCGACCTGACGGTGGACGGTCAGCGCAAGAATGTGAAGGTCGTGCGCATCGAAGACGGCAACGTCAATACCTATGTGCTTGATCTTACGGATGCCGCGTCGCTTGTGAAGAATCCGGCGTTCTATCTCAGCCAGAACGATGTGATATATGTGGAACCCAATTCACAGAAAAAACGTGCGAGCACAGTCAACGGCAACAACGCTCTCAGTGTAGGTTTCTGGGTGTCGGTGGCATCGTTACTGACCTCGGTCGTGACCACTCTGGCGGTTTTTATCAATAAGTAAGCAACAAACAAGAATCGAGATGTCTGATAATATAAACGTTACGCAAGAGTCGGAAGCGGCAGAGGAGTTTTCTCTTAAAGACTTTCTGGCGCGTTGTCTTTCGAAATGGCGTTGGTTTGCGGTTTCAATAGTGCTTTTCTGTTGTCTGGGCGTGCTTTACGTGCTTCGCCAGCAGCCTGTATATTCCCGCAGTATGGAGCTTCTGATCAAGGATCAGGACGGAGGCGGAGGTGTGGCTGATATCAGCAACGCCTTCTCGTCGCTGGGACTGGTTTCCTCGAATACCAATGTGAACAACGAACTGATATCGCTTTCATCGCCAGCCGTGATGTATGAGGTCGTCAAGAATCTCGGACTTGACGTGAACTACAGCACTCCGGGCAGATTCCATGAGAAGACACTTTACGGCAGCAATCTGCCGGTCAATGTCAAATTCCATGATCTTGAGGAACAGCAGTGTGCCGGATTCAGGATTGAACTCGGGAAGGACGGAAATGTAGTGTTGAGTAAGTTTCATCTTGAGACACCCGACGGCGATGAAGAGATCGAGAAAGAGGTCAAGGCGAAGATAGGTGCCGGACCGATAGAGACACCCGTGGGGAAAGTATCCATAACCGCCAACGGAAATTACACTGCGCCAAAGGGGAAGAAAAACAAGCCTGTCACCGAGATTATCGTGGAGCGCGACGGGATGCAGAGCACCGTGGAAACCTACAGCGGACTCGTCAAGGCTGACCTTGCCGACAAGGATGCGGATGTGATAGACCTCAGCATGAAAGATGTGTCGACACAGCGCGCGGTGGATGTGCTTAACGAGATTGTGGCGGTATACAATGACAACTGGGTTTATGACAAAAACCGGGTTGCCGTTGCCACTTCAAGCTTCATAGACGACCGTCTGAGGCTGATTGAAAGGGAACTCGGCAATGTAGATAATGAGATTTTCGATTTTAAACGTGACCATCGTGTGCCGAATCTTGAGGAGGCTGCAAAGACACAGATGAAACAGTCTGTTGAGATGTCAAACAAGATGCTTGAGGTGACCAACCAAATGTCGATGTCTATTTATTTGCGCGATTATTTGAACAATCCTGGCAATGCGAAGAGCGTGATACCTGTAAATACGGGTATTGGCTCACCCACTCTCGAAGCCCAGATAAGCAATTATAACAATCTCTTGTTGACACGCAACACTCTGGCTGCAAGTTCTTCTGACACCAACCCTCTTGTTGTGGATTATGACGGTCAGATCAAAGGTCTTCGGGAGGCTATCGTGAATGCTATCAATGGTCAGATTGTGGCACTGAATAAGAGTCTAAGGAATATGGAAGGGGCAAAAGGCGCAGCAGAAAGCCAGCTTGCCTCGGGATCGACACAGGCGAAGTATCTACTTAGTGTGGAGCGTCAGCAGAAAGTGAAGGAATCACTTTATCTCTATCTCCTTCAGAAGCGAGAAGAGAATGAGCTTACCCAAAAGTTTACCGCCGATAACACTCGCATAATCACGCCTCCTACCGGTTCGCTTCAGCCTGTGGCTCCAAAAGTCAAGTTCATCCTTGCGATCTGCATGTTTTTCGGGTTGTGCGTGCCCGGAGTGGCGATTTATATAATATCGGCAACCGATACCAAAGTCCGCAGCCGCAAAGACCTTGACCGTATGTCTGCGCCGTTCGCCGGCGAGATACCTTTTGTTGGCAAGAAATCGATCAAAGACCGGATGGCTCGTCTCTTGCCCGCCAAGAAGAACAGCAAGGAGCTTGAGCGTGTGGTCGTGGCGGTCAAAGAGGGAAGCCGTGACGCTGTCAGCGAATCGTTCAGGATTGTGAGAGGCAACATAGACTTCATGATCCGTGGCAAAGAAGGGGGCAATGTCATAATGATCACCTCATTCAACCCCGGCAGCGGCAAATCGTTTATCTCCTTCAACCTTTCCGCCTCGTTCGCGCTGAAAGGGAAGAAAGTGCTCGTTGTCGACGGCGATCTCCGTCATGGTTCCGCATCACAGTTTGTCGACATGCCCTCGAAAGGTCTTTCAAACTATCTGACCGGTAACACAGACAACTGGCAAAGTCTCGTCGTGCCGGTTGCCGGTCAGAATGGGATGTCGGTCATGCCTATCGGTCATCGCCCTCCCAATCCGTCGGAGCTCCTTGATAACGGCAGGATAGGTCAGTTCCTTGATGAGGCGAGAAAAGAATATGACTACATATTTGTGGATTGTCCGCCGACAGATGTTGTGGTAGACACGCAGATTGTGGAAAAATATGTGGACCGTACCATATTCGTTGTGCGTGCCGGACTCCTTGACCGCAAGGCACTTGAAGAAATAGACGCAATCTACAGGAACAAACGCTTCAAGCAGATGAGCATAGTGCTCAACGGCACGGAGGCGGCATCGCGTAAATCATATGGCGCGTATGGCTATTACGGTTAAGCAGTTTTGAGATTATGTGGCTATTCAGATCAACGGAAAAATTGATAGATTCAGGGTTGTTCGGCGGTTTCACCGACTGGCATTCCCATATACTCCCCGGAGTAGACGATGGCATAAATACGCTTGCGGAGTCGCTTGAGGTGCTGAAAAGATACGAGGAGATCGGTGTCGTAAAAGTGTGGCTGACTCCGCATGTGATGGAAGATTTCCCCAATACACCCGAAGGATTGCGCGAAACCTTCGATATTCTCCGTAATGCATATTCCGGAAATATTGAACTTCGTCTCGCTTCCGAAAACATGCTCGATTCGTTGTTTGAAGAGCGTCTGGAGCGGAATGAATTCCTCCCGATAGGTGATTCGGGCAATCACCTCCTTGTGGAGACAAGCTATATGAACCCCCCGCTCGGCATGGACGACATGATAGAGGGTGTGCTCGCACTCGGTTATGTTCCCGTGCTTGCCCATCCGGAGCGTTACCGCTATATGGATGAGAGCGATTACCGCAAATGGAAAGAGCGCGGCGTGTTGTTTCAGACCAACTTCATCTCTCTTGTAGGGGGCTACGGAGAGTCGGCACGCAAGAAATGCGAATGGTTGCTGAAGGAAGGTATGATAGATGTGTGTGGCAGCGACATTCACCGCCTTTCCTTCTTTGATCATTGCGTGGAGCAGCGCCCGAAGAAATCAAGTTCGCTGGAACAGCTTATCAAAGTGGCAAAGAATCCGGGAATATAAAGAACGTACTATAAAGATGTAGCTATGCAAGCAATAATATTAGCCGCCGGAATGGGGCGTAGGCTTGGTGATCTGACAGCGAATAATACAAAATGTATGATTTCTGTCAATAATGAGAAACTCATTGACAGGATGATGGATCATCTCTTAAGTCTGTCATTGTCACGTATCATTATAGTCATAGGCTATGAAGGTGACAAACTTAAGAACTATTTGAAGTCTCGATATCCCGGCGAGAATATTATGTTTGTTGAGAATAGCAAATATGATAAGACCAACAATATTTATTCATTATGGCTTACCAGGTCATTATTTCAAGAGGATGATACGCTGCTTCTTGAGTCGGATATCATATTTGAGAATGAACTGTTGGATGAATTATTGTCATATCCTTATCCCGATTGTGCATTAGTCTCCAAATATGAGAGATGGATGGATGGAACAATGGTGAAGATAGATGGCGACAATAATATTGTTAATTTTATAAATAAAAAGGCTTTCTGCTATTCAGATATAGACAATTACTATAAGACAGTAAATATATACAAGCTGTCTCGTTCGTTTATTAATTCCCAATATATTCCCTTTCTTGAGGCATATATAAAGTCGATAGGCGAAAATGAATATTATGAGCAGGTGCTCAGCCTTCTTGTATTGGTGGGTAATATCCGTATAAAAGGTGTTCCTGTAGATGCCAACGGTTGGTACGAGATCGATGACATTCAGGATTTGCATATTGCCGAGACTATGTTTGCAGATCCGGAATGCCGTTTATATAACCTTAACCATTCATATGGGGGATATTGGAGATATCAATGCCTGCTCGATTTCTGTTATCTCGTGAATCCTTATTTTCCTCCGGAAAGGATGGTTGACGAGATCGGATCAAACTTCGGAACATTGCTCCGTCAGTATCCCTCCGGCATGGGTGTTAATTCTATGCTGGCTTCGAAATATTTCAATGTAAAAAGCGATTATATTGCAGTTGGGAATGGTGCTGCAGAACTGATTAAGGTGCTTGTTGAGAATCTAAGAGGTAAGATAGGCGTGATATATCCGACGTTTGAAGAATATCCTAATCGTATAGATAAAGAAAAGCTGGTGATTTATGAAACAAGCTATCCTGATTTCCGATATACATCAGATGATATAATCTCTTATTTTTCTGAACATGAGGTTGATAATTTGATAGTGATCAACCCGGATAATCCTTCCGGAAACATACTTAGCTGGCAAGAATTAAACAAATTGGCAGGATGGTCGGGAGAGCGAGGCATCAAACTCGTGATAGACGAGTCTTTTGTTGATTTTTCAACAGTAGATAAAAATATGTCTCTTATCAAGAATGATATCCTTGAGAAGTATCCTTGTCTGTATGTAGTGAAATCCATATCGAAGAGCTATGGAGTGCCTGGTTTGAGGTTGGGTGTTATTGCATCTTCCGATAGGTCAATGATCTCAAATATACGCAAGGAGGTTTCTATTTGGAATATAAATTCGTTTGCAGAATATTATATGCAGATATTCGGAAAGTATGAAGATTCTTACAGGTTGGCGTGTGACAAATTCAAAGAAGAACGGGATCGTTTTGAGAATATCCTTAAACTTGTTCCTTATCTTAGGGTTTTGCCATCGCAGGCTAATTATTTCCTGTGTGAGGTGACAGATCGGTTTACGGCACATGAACTCGCTGTTCTGCTTCTCAAGGATCATAATATTCTCATTAAGGATTGTAGCGGTAAGCGCGGCTTCCCACATGATAAGGAATTTATAAGGATAGCAGTTAGGGATAAACGTGATAACAAAGCATTGGTGACTGCATTGTTATCATATCTTTAGGTGTAAGAAACTGTTTAAATTTAATTCGAAATTTTTTATATAGTGAATCTTGTGGCTTCCTTGAGGCCTTTTATGGTTGTTTTCACCGAGTCTCATCGGTCACATAGCCCGCTATGCTCCCTCTTCGACTCGTAAAAACACCTCATAAAATCCTCTCAATGAACCTCACAATTAAATTTAAACAGTTTCTAAGAGAGGGGAATATTGGGTTTGCACAGCCTTTGTTAACCATTCTTTTCTGCATGGTCAAGATCTGTAAAAATGCATTAAAGTGATCATGGTTGTTCTGAGTGTGCATAATATAAAGTATACTGCCCATCCATAGAATATATAAATTGAGAAACCGATTCTCAGCCAATAATCTACTATTATTATCCAAGAGAACAGGACTATGATGTTCGGGAAAAGAGTGAGCTGAATCAGCAGATATTTAAATATGTTCTGTGGGTTCTTGGCATGACTTGTTTTTTCTTCTTTAGCCATTTGGAATTGGAATGAAGTTATGTTCCTCAGTAGCATTTCGCAAGAAATAACCATTATGGAGAATAGTGAGAGGAGCATTATGTCATCTGGCTTCACAATCTGTATAAAGGTAAGCCATATTGCGATATTCATCAGGGGGTGATCAATAAGGTGTGCCATAAAATCCATCTGAGTTCCATATCGTGAGAAATTTTTTGTGTATCTCGCTACCTGTCCGTCACTGTTATCCATTGTATACCACATTATCCAGCATAAGTATCCCAATATCTTGCATGGCAGGGATGGAATTGCGAATAATATGCTTCCGATAATCCCGAACGCGATCATCAGCATAGTGATATTATTGGGGGTGACATTATGTTTTATGAACCATACGGAAAAGATCCGACCAAGATCTCCACATGGGAAATTATCTGCTAAAATATTGTCCGTGAATTTTGGCTTGCCGTATTGAAGCTTCATTAACTTCTTGATTTCTTTCGAGTTCATGATTTTGAAGAAAAAAGTTTTTTTGCGAATTTTATCAGTTCAAGTGCATTTTGGTCTTTTAAAAAAATCAAACTGCTTATATATATTATAGAACATGTTGCGATAGATAAGGCTAATTGTAATTGATAACCGAATCTTAACATCCCAATTCCGTAGATTACAGGAATGAAAAGTAATGACAGGCCGAAATATCTAAGGCATGTCAGATTGAATAAGCCTACTTTGATCTTAATGTTTCTATATATATATATAAGGCATATGCACACAAATATGATTTCGCTTATCAACGTGCACGATATGGAGACCGCAGGTGTGAGATTCCCTATAAAGATTACATTCAGAATTATGTTGACGGCTCCGCACAGCAGGTTGAAAAGCACAAGAATCTTTTCTTTGCCGTGAAGAAATATAATCTGGTTGTAAAGAATCGCATCTATCCCCAATACAATTATCCTTAATGCAAAAATCCTCATCGGAGCTACTGCCGGAAGGTATTCGTCTCCTCCGAAAAGAAGAATTATCGGACGGGCAAGCATGAACAGACCGATACTTACAGGTATCATCAGCGACAAGGTAAGTTTCATTATACGTTTTACTGTCTGCTGATACATGTCAGGATTTTCGTTGAGATAAAGAGAAAGACGGGGCAATGTCGCGAAAACAATCGAAAGAATTACAAGCTTGCACAGCTCTACAATTTTTTGACCCAAGGAGAAATAAGCCACATTCTCAGTGCCGGTGTAATACCCGAGCAGAGTGCGGTCGAATACTGTATATAAATATCCGGTATTGTTCAACACAAGGATTGTCAGAAGAGGAATTATATATTTGCACGGGTGTATGCCGGAGAAGAGGTCACGCCAGCTTATGCTTATTTTTTTTCTTGAATAAATATAACTTACAAGATAATTAAGCACAGCAACCGCCACTGTTATCATTACGTATATATATTCATCGGATTCATTCCTGACCAGTGTGAAGATGAAAATAAAGCTTATGAGGCGAATCAAGACTGTTTTGACAGTTATGAATTTAAACTCCTCCATTGCCTCATTATACCATTCTACATAGATTATCTGAGAAACAAGATTGCCGCAGAGTATATATGAGATTCGTTTAAGTTCCGGATCGTGGATAAAAAATAAGATGAAGAGAATATATAATGCAAGGAACAGCAGGTTTGTTATCAATCCTATGCAGAAGAGATTTTTGTAAGTGTCAGTAACGACTTTCCGGTTGTTTCTGTGCGCGCTGATTTCCCTGAGTCCATAATTATATATTCCGGACATGCCCAGCATGCCGAAGTAACCGAATAAAACGGTAGCGTAATCTATGTTTCCCATATTATGAGCACCCAGAACGCGGTATACATAGGGAGTTATAATAAAAGGCAAAAGCACGTTGAAGAGATTCAACACGCCTTTTGCCATGATATTATGTGCTATAGACTTTGCCAACTCAGTGGAAATTAGTTCGAGAAATTTCGGATATTTTGTTTCCGAAGCCTGGAGAATAAATATAGTAAAAAGAATATGAAGACTTGCGGAACAAGACCCATAAACGTGAGCATGTTGTCGAAGATATTCAATACTACAATGATATCAACAGAGACTATCATGGGAAAATAATAGTTTGAACTTTTTTTTATAATTTTAATGTTTATCGTTATAAATATCAGCAGGAAAATGAATAATAGCCACAAACCGATCCATCCCAGATAGTTGTATGCCCTGCCGTATATTGATGCTACTGTAAATGAGGAGCTGATCAGTATGGCTCTGTTTGCAAAGTTTGATTCGTCCTGTTCTCCTGCAATCCGTTTTGAGATTATCTCTGGAGTACATTCATAAATTACAAAATTTTGTGCGTCTTCTGAATCTGACTGAGACCAGTTTGAGTTGGTAATGGTGTTTTGTGTGTTTGCGAGCGGGCTGGCAATGTATATATATGACCATAGAAATTCCGGAGGTATATGGGTTTCCGTGAATGTGTCAGATGGTTTGGCAACCTGAGCGAATTTTTCCATGCCTGATTTCCCGAATCTGATATTTCCTGCCAATCCGAACAGGAAAAGTAAGGCAATCAGTGATATCATGCATTTTAGCAAAAGCCTGATCGGTCTTTTTGATGTGACTAAAGACAATATCAATATTCCGATTATATTTGCTATGATTCCTCCTCTGTTAAACATTAAAATAAATGGGACAAATGTGGAAACACATATGACCAAAAATTTGAACTTGTCCTTTTTTACAGATGTTGATTTTAAGCAATATGTAGCATATGTGCACAATGCTGATATCCCGTTCACTATTATTACATGAATAAAAGGCAATCCGAATTCCGAGTATTCGATTGTAACATTTCCTGTTGCATAACCAATCAATGGAACCGTTCCTGCGACGGCTGCCTCAATTAAGAATAGTAAATAAAATATCACAAGCCAAATTACCAATGGTTTGTGTTTGGGATTCTTAAGTGGCCTGAATGAGATTGTATGTTTTTTTAATGTCGCTACACCTATGCAAATGGATACAATTGAGGTAAATATTACAAAGAACGTAAGTTCTTCAGATAAAGGCGGGAACAGGCGGCTCCAACCTAAATTATACAGCAACCATACAAAAAGCCATGTTACACCGTTGAGGATAAATGGATTTGCGAAATAAAGATGATATTTGGTTACGTTGTTCACTCCTATAGCCTTGTTCCAGATGTTGGTGTGTATTATAATATATTATGATCCTTAATAATAAACCATTAAAATCTCATTTTATTATTTACTGTAAATGGTTTTTTCCAGATTGTCGATACATTTTTCGATTTTGTGAAGTTTTAGTTGTGTCAGATACTCAGACTTACATTCTTTGGAATTCGGCATTTTGGTTATGCCCTGCATTAAAAATCTACAAACTTCATATTAAACCTGACATAGTGACACGGATTTCGGTTTTCGATATATGCAATGTGTAAGCAGTATGTTTCAGAAAATTTTTCCGCTTATAATGAAGATTGCAGTTTTTGCGATAATCTTCACATCAAGCCATAAAGTGCGGTTTTCCAAATAGTCAAGATCCATTTCAAGCCGAATGAGCATCTTCTCCATTGTATCGGTATAACCATTATACAATGTGGCGTTAGAGAACAATCCGGGACGTGTGGAAAACAATCGGTTGTAATCAGCATTTACTGCTATAATCTTATCTATAAAGTAACGGCGTTCTGGCCGATAGCCTACAAAACTCATGTCGCCTTTCAACACATTCCAAAGCTGCGGGAATTCATCAAGATGATGTCCTCTGATGAAGCGTCCTATATTGGTCTGTCGATTGTCATCATCGCTACACAAAGTCGGACCTTCTTCTTTTTCAGCATCTACCCGCATAGATCTGAATTTATATAGTATAAAAGGGATACCCCCTTTCCCGATTCTTTCTTGACTAAAAATAGGTGTCTGTTTATCTTCTGCCCATATCAGGAATGCAATTATAATACATGGACCGCTGAATATAATTATTGCTGCCAATGCAAAGATTATATCCAATGTGCGCTTTACAGCCAGCGAGGCTGTTTGAGAACGATTCCGCCTCTGGTTCATTTCTTAAATCGATTTGTGTCTTAATTTATATTTCAACATGTTAACTGCTTTCGGAAAAAGTCGTCTTACTATATAAAAACGGGAAACTTTAAAACCGTTATTATTAAATGCTCTAAGAATGTTTTGATTCCCTTTGATTATATTATGTATTGACCGTGTGCTTTCTCCGCCCATACGCATCTTTACAAAAGTTTTAGGTATATATCTGTTGGAGATTCCTTCTTTTTCAAGAAAACGCAACATCAACTCAAAATCGGCAGATACATCATATGTCGTGTCAAACTTTCCGAATTTATCATAACACTCTTTTTTAACATAAAATGTGGGGTGTGCCGGATGCCATCCTCGAAAAAATCCCCCTCTCTTGAATTGTGAGCCTCGCCATATCCTGACTATTTTTGAAGAATCAGCATAATTGACAAAAACCAAATCCCCATACACTGCATCTACATCGCGGATGTTGTCAGCTATCGTTTTTAAAACATCTGAATCGCAAAAAAAATCATCGCTGTTTAGTATTCCGATAATATCCCCGGTTGCCATTCTTAGTCCTTTGTTCATGGCATCGTATATGCCGTTATCTCTCTCGCTTATGTATTTCAGCCGTCCGAGATATCTGTTTTCAGCCTGACGTACAATCTGGATGGTATTGTCTGTAGATCCTCCGTCAATGATGATATGTTCAAAATCGGTATGAGTCTGCAACAAAACACTTTCTATCGTGTTTTTAATCGTTGCCCCGCTATTGAATGAGGTTGTAATTATTGAAATTTTCATCGATGAAGGTTAAGTCTTTTAAATAAATGCCAGAGAAGTATCATTCTATAGCTAATCTTTTTATGTAACGTAAAACTTCCCTTGAATGTTATAGAGGTTGTTGAATTATGTCGTCTGAATTTTATACCCTTAAATGGAACAAACTTGACATTGTGTTTTATTTCACATATTGAGCCTATCCAGATATCGTGCCACACAGGTAGATTGGGTGGAATAGGCAGAGCAAAATTGAGAATTTCTCTGTGAAAAGCCATCGTGCAACCCAAATATCCATTTCTTAACCAGTTGTGAAAAAAACCTGACTTGCATTTGCGGGATTTAAAGAATGAATACTCCGGTCGAAGATTGCTGTCGGTTATGATTGCATCGTGAACAACACAACAATTGTTTTTTAACGCTTTCATGCAAACCTCTACTTTGCCAGATATCCAGACATCGTCCTGATCTGACAGAAAAATATAGTCACCTTTGGAATGTCGCAAGGCATTCTCAAAATTCCCGTTTACACCGTGATTTGAGCTATTGTGAAATAGTTTTATTCGTTTATCTTGAAAAGACTCGATTATTTCGCATGTTCGGTCAATTGATCCGTCATCCGAAATAATTAGTTCATCTTCATCGCTAATTTCAGACAATATGGATGAAATCTGGTCTTTTATATACTTTTCGCCGTTATAGGTAGCCATGCAGACGGAAATCATAATTTTTTAATATAAGGTTTGAAATTAGTAAAAAATATTGATAATGGTCTGAGAGACTTTGCGGACAAGCAGAGACTTACAGCTCTTTTCAAGACAACAGCGGCAATCATCGGTTTCCCGAAAGCCTTCAATGGCGAATATCCCGACAAAGAGCGACAGAAAAGTCCGAAGCGAGTCAATTTCGTTTCAGTTGAATCCGAGATGTTGCTGAAATTCTGAATACAAGTCATGTCCGTTAGCCATGCTTCCGGATATTTTGAAGCGAATCTTTCGACAAACTGGAAATCGGAAAAGTCGAGGAAGACATTTTCATTATATCCTCCGCAGCTTATGAAGCTGTCGGTAGTAACCAGAATGCCGCTGTTTATCACCGCGTATTCCTTTAGCTCTATTTTACCCGAAACAGGCTTTCGCGTAGAAGGTCTGGGGAAATAAAACCTGCTTTTTACGGGCGAGATATATCTGCCGTCGGGAATCTTGACTGAGGGGATAAGCAACCGCTGGGTTGTATGTTCTCCTATATCACGCCTGTATGTTGCAAGTGCATTCTCCGGAAATATGGTGTCCTGATCTGTGAGCAGCAGCCAGTCGTAGCCGTTGGCGGCGGCGTATCCGGCGGCTCTGTTGTATGCCGCGCTCAATCCCGGATTGGAGGGATCTGAGAAGTATTTCCAGCTTTCCGGCAGACCGTCAGTATGTTGCGGATTCAGGGAGTTGTCATGAATATACACAGATTCCTTCTCCGACAATAATGTCTTGTAGACATTTGTGCCGGTTATCTTCTGATTGTATATTACCGTGACAATCAATATTTTTGCAGCTGAGGGATTTATCATAGCCGGTTTCTTTCAGTCTCTCTGTCACAGAAGTAATAATCAGTTGTATATCTGCCTGCCACAAAGGGATTTGCCAATAATTTGTCCATGGATGCAAATTATTATGATTATAATAATCACAAAGATAATAATTATAATCTTAAACAAGCTTTTTAATTCATCGCTAAATTTTATCCGGCGATTATTTGCTGACGTGGCGGAACTTTGGCTCGGCGGATGCCTTGCGGATGTTCTTCACCGGTTTGCGGATGGTGTCCGGCTTGGCGAGATTGAATCCTCCGAAACCTGCAGTGGATTTCCCGGCGGATGTGCCGACGCTTGCCGCCACATCGTTTGTGGAGGAAACAGAATATGCGTCCGAAGTTGCAGTCGCTATGTCTACTGTCTCTGAAGTCGCTTTGTGAGCAGGTGTGTGCCCGCTTTTGGCATGCGCCAGCTCGCGGAGACGTGCCCCGGAGTCGCGGGTGGTTGCCTTTACCCTGTAGCTTCCGGATAATGATGTCGTATGCTCTGTCGAGACTGCCGGAGGTGGTGTCATGCCGTCATACGAGGTCGACAGTATGATGTATTGCCAGGGCTGGAGCATTTTGGGGAGAGCGGCTTCCTCTCCGGAGAATATGTCTCTGAGTCCGACAAGGTAGGGTTCGCGGCGACCGAACGACAGCGGCGAGACCGTGTTGGAAAGGTTGACAGTGACGAATATCTTGTCTTTGCCGTTCTGACGGGTGAATGTCAGGACATCCGGGTCATATGTGGATATGAAGTTGGTGTTCTCGATGCGTTCGTCGGTTCCGAGTGCGGTATTGTGATGTTTAAGTGCATTCATTATACGATAGAATGCCGTAAATTCATTTTCCGTGTAATCCGGCTGTATAGAATCGTGTTCGAAGAATGCGAGTGCATGGTCGAAGCCGACTTCTTGTCCGGTGTATATCATCGGCATGCCCGGTAATGTGTAACTTAACACGGCGAATGCCGCAGTTGCCGGTCCAAAGCGTTCGAACTCGGTGCCTTCCCATGAATTGAGGTCGTGGTTGGTGATCATGTTCATGTGCACGCTTCCACGGGGATACTCGGTTTTCTGACGTTTTATAAGTGCCGGTATGTCCGCAGCAGTCATTTGGGGAAGATTGAGTTTTTTCTCTTCCGCATATTTATTCACTCCTTTTGTGGCGGCTATTGCATTAAACACATCTTTCATCGGCCATGCGTAGTCTGCGTCGAAAGCCTTGCTCATCAGTGACGGGGTAGATGACTCTGCAAGCATGAAGACGGGTTTTATTGCTTGTAGCTGAGGACGAGCCTCTTCCCAGAAATCTGTGGGCACTTCTCCTGCAACGTCGCATCTGTATCCGTCGATGTCTGCTTCTTTTATCCAGAATTTGAGGACGTCGATCATCGCAGCGCGTGTCGCCGGGTTGGAGTAATCGAGTTTGTAGGTGTCTGTCCAGTCGAACGGACCGAACATCTCCCCCTTTTCATTGCGGGCGTAATATTCCGGATGTTCCGTGACCCATGCGTTGTCGCAGCCTGTATGGTTGCAGACTTCGTCAAGAATCACCTTCATGCCGTGGGCATGGGCGGTGCGCACAAATTCCTTGAGGTCTTCCATTGTGCCAAACTCCGGATTCACAGCTTTGTAATCTTTCACGGCATAATATGATCCGAGTGTTCCCTTGCGGTTCTTTTCGCTGATGGGGTGTATTGGCATAAGCCATATTATATCCACTCCAAGATCTTTGAGGCGGGGAATCTCGAGCTGCATCCCTTTGAGGTCTCTTGTCTTTGTGCCCTGACGGAGGTTTGCCTCATATATCACAGCGTTTTTCATCCATTGCGGCTTGGGGCTCCTTGCTCCGTTTTCCGGACCCTTCGCCAAACCATATGCTGTGACAAATGCTGCCACAGCAAACAATATAATTCCTAAATATTTCATTCCAAACTAATTCTAAATCAAACCGAATATTATTTTATTCCAACCACAATCAACCAGATAACAACCATATCTGTTATTAAGAAACTTCTTTTTTAAGATAATCAGGTTGTCGGAATATGTTGCCAGTTTAGAAGACTTTACCATAATTATAAGGTGAATATTTCTTCCTTAGCTCATTAAGGTCGGTTGTGAACATTCCTTTGAATATATCAGGAGAATGAAAATTAACTAAAAGTCCTTGAGGTATGTCTGATAATTGAAGGTATGTGGCTAATTGTAAGAAATGCGATTTGTTCAATTCTTCCACTGCCTTAAGTTCAATTATTATTGAATTATTCACAATAATGTCAGCTCTAAAAGCATTTTCAATTCTGACGTTTTCAAAAGAAATCGGGATCGGAACCTCTTCCAGCACTTCGTATCCTTCTTTTTTCAATAATGCAACCAATAATTTCCGATATGCATTTTCAAGAAGCCCGAATCCAAACGTTCTGTGAATTTTTATACACAAGCGTTTTATGTTATACATCAGGTCCGCACTTTTGTCGCAAACGGTATTTTCATTCATGTGAGAATGTGGTTGTTGTGTGGTTTTAAGTGGTTGGAAAAAATCTCACTGTGGTTTGAGGAAAGTTGTGTCTATTGGTTAGATGACGATATTGACGATCTTGCCGGGTACTACGATGACTTTTTTAGGAGTCTTGCCGTCGAGCCAGCGGGTGGCATTGCTGTCTGATAGCGCAAGCTTCTCAACGCCTTCGCGTGAGGCATCTGCCGGAGCCTCAACCATGTAACGTGTCTTGCCATTGAAGCTGACCGGATATTTTATAGTGTCTTCAACCAATGCCTGGGCGTCATAGACAGGCCAAATGGAGTCGACCACGCTGCCTTCGTGTCCGAGGCGGTGCCAGAACTCCTCGGCGATGTGTGGTGCGAACGGTGCGATAAGGCGTGTGATTGTATCCAAAGCTTCCCGGTTGGTTGATTTCAGAGAAGTCAGTTCGTTGACGGCTATCATGAAGGCGGCAATGGAAGTGTTGAAAGAGAAGTTCTCTATATCTTCCGTTATTTTCTTGATGAGCTTGTGCACAGCTTTCTTCTCTTCTCTGCTCATCTCCTTTTCTGCTGAAAGGTCTGCTTTCTCGAAAAGTCCCCAGAGCTTCTTGAGGAAGCGGTTTACGCCATCAATACCATTGGTGTCCCAGGGTTTCGACTGCTCTACCGGACCAAGGAACATTTCATATAGGCGGAGCGTATCCGCTCCATAGCGCTCTACGATATCATCCGGATTAACAACATTAAACATGGATTTAGACATCTTCTCCACTGCATATCCGCATATATATTTCCCATCTTCAAGTATAAATTCGGCATCAGCATATTCCGGGCGCCATTTGCGGAACGCCTCGGTGTCGAGAACATCGTTCGAGACGATATTTACATCCACACGTATCGGAGTGGTGTCATGTTCCTTGCGGAGACCGTGGCTCACGAACGTGTTTGTGTTCTTTATTCTGTATACAAAGTTTGAACGTCCCTGGATCATACCCTGATTCACGAGTTTCTTGAACGGCTCCGGTTCAACAACAATACCGAGGTCGTACAGGAACTTGTTCCAGAAACGGGAATATATCAAGTGCCCGGTGGCATGTTCGGCACCTCCTACATATAGGTCTACGTTGCGCCAGTATTCATCAGCTGCCTTGCTTACCAATGCATTGTTGTTGCGAGGATCCATATAACGGAGATAATATGCCGATGATCCCGCGAAGCCGGGCATGGTGCAAAGTTCGATGGGATATCCTTCAGGTGTTGTCCAGTTTTCCGCACGACCTAAAGGAGGCTGTCCGTCTTCTGTCGGCAGGTAGCTTGAAACGGCAGGAAGCTGTAGTGGTAATGCCGACTCCTCCATGAGGTAGGCTGTACCGTCTTTGTAATAAACAGGGAACGGCTCGCCCCAGTAACGCTGGCGCGAGAAGATGGCATCGCGCAGACGATAGTTTACCTTGACCTTGCCGAGTCCCTCTTCCTCAATGAATTTTTTAGTTTTCGCTATGGCTTCTTTCACATCAAGTCCGTTGAGGTCGAGTTTCGTACCGCAGGAATTGATCATCTTGCCCTCTTTGGCATCAAAGCTTTGTTCGGAAACGTCAGCTCCTTCTATCAGTGGAATAATGGGCAGTGAGAAATGGCGTGCGAACGCGTAATCGCGGGAATCGTGTGCAGGAACTGCCATGATTGCCCCGGTGCCATAACCGGCGAGCACATAGTCGCTGATCCAAACGGGAATTTCCTTTCCCGTAAGCGGATTGATTGCATAAGAGCCGGTGAACACCCCCGACACTTTCTTGTCTATCTGCCTTTCGCGTTCGGTCTTGTGTTTAACCTCATTGAGGTAAGCATCGACTGCATCTTTCTGTTCCGGAGAAGTAAGTTGTGCAACATATGCCGATTCCGGAGCAAGCACCATAAAAGTGACACCGAAGATGGTGTCGGCGCGGGTAGTGAATATTTCCAGCTCAATATCTTTCCCTGAAACCGGAAAGCGCATTTCTGCACCCTCGGAGCGCCCGATCCAGTTGCGTTGTGTCTCTTTGAGGGACTCCGACCATTCAACACCGTTCAGGTCATCAAGAAGGCGGGGAGCATATGCCGATACACGCAGGCACCACTGATTCATCAGTTTCTGTTCAACCGGGAATCCGCCTCTCACGCTAAGTCCTTCGCTCACCTCGTCATTGGCAAGCACCGTGCCCAGTTCCGGACACCAGTTCACCATTGTTTCACCTTGGTATGCAATGCGGTAGTTCATCAATCTCTCCCGCTGCTGTTTTTCAGAAAGTGCGTTCCATTCATCTGCAGTGAATGTGATTTCTTTTGTTGCTGCAGGGTTGATACCCTTGCTGCCGTGAACAGCGAAATGCTCAATAAGTTTGGTAATAGGCTGAGCCTTATGCATGTCAAGGTCGTAATAAGAGTTGAACATTTGCATGAATGCCCATTGAGTCCATTTGTAATATTCAGGATCGCATGTGCGGATTTCTCGGCTCCAGTCGAACGAGAAACCTATCTTGTCGAGCTGGGCACGATAACGTGCGATGTTTTCCGATGTGGTTTTTTCCGGATGTTGACCTGTCTGTATGGCATATTGCTCGGCGGGAAGACCGTATGCGTCATAGCCCATGGGATGAAGCACGTTGAAGCCCTGCTGGCGTTTGAAGCGTGCGTAGATGTCGCTTGCTATATATCCCAGCGGGTGACCGACATGAAGTCCGGCTCCGGAGGGGTAGGGGAACATGTCAAGGACATAGAATTTTTTCTTGTCAGGGTTCTCGACAGTTTTGTAGGTCTGGTTCTCTCGCCAGTAGTTCTGCCATCGGCTTTCAATTTCCTTATGATTGTATTCCATAACTGGTTGTTTGAATTTCTATTTTCTGTAAATTGCAAAATTAATAAAAAAAAAGGAGATATTATGACATTGTTTTGTTGTTGGCTTTAAATTGATTAGTTTTGCCGACCGAATCCGGTGCGACACTGCGGAGCCGACACAAAAATGACGCTTTTTCTCAAAAGCGTCATCCTCCTTATAACCAAAATATTTATTATCTTCAAACGGCCGATGCATAAATCCATTCAGAAGGTTACTCATCGCGGATTCAAGCCTCCGTGTGAAGCCGGCAACCGGTCCTCACGAAAGGATTGCCTGTCTCTAAAGCAATTCTTCTATAGTTTCTCAACTTTTGGATTGATGCAATTGCTCTTTTAAGCAGTTATCGATTTATTCTATGTAATCGTTTGCAAAAATAGTGCAATTTTTTTGAATAATTTAATTTTTGCGAGAGATTTAAGTGTTATTAAATGTTAATATTCTTTGTGATTGCACAGTTTTTAGCATATTTTGCCCGTTTTTGGTGTGATTTTAACCATTATATGTTTTGATTTGGCATATAATGAATCGGGCAGCCGATTGTGCGGAAAGGTGCGGATATGTGCAGATTTATTGCCTTTTTGCGCGGCGAATGCCGGGCAGCGGTATGCGCTCGGCAATGATAACCGTCCCGATATAAATGCACAGGAAGATGACGCGTACAGCGTAAAGCAGCCAGACGGGGAAGAGGGTGTCGATATACATTCCGGCATAATACAGCGCACCTGCAAACAGGATGTAGAGTCCCATTCTTCCGAGCTGGTATGGCAGAGGATAATATTTGCGTCCGAGAAAATAAGACACTGTCATCACAGTGAAATAGCTGATGAGCGCTGCCCATGCCGCTCCCATGTATCCGTTGGGAATGCCGATTGCCGGTACGAGCAGGAGGTTTAGTCCAAGCATGAGAACAAAGCATAGAAGCGAGAGGTACATTCCCCATTGCGTGCGGTCGGTCAGCTTATACCACATGGAGAGATTGAAGAAGATTCCGAAGCACAGCTCTGCAAGCATCATGACTGGAACAACCCTGAGTCCGGGCCAGTATGAGGGTGAGATGAAATGCTTGAGTATCGGGAGGAAGAACATTACTCCGAGGAATATGAAAAGACCGAAAATCAGGAAAAATTTCATGGCATCGCAGTAGGCGAGTCTGCGGCTTTCTCCATCATTTTTAGCCTGTGCGAATATGAAGGGTTCGTAGGCGTAACGGAATGCCTGGGTAAACATAACCATGACTATGGCGATCTTAATGTTTGCGCCATAGATGCCGACCATAGAGCGGGCGGCTTCCTCGCTTCCTTTGAAGATATAGGGAATAAGCATTTGTCCCATGTTCTGGCTCATTATTCCGGAGACTCCCAGAATGAGCAGCGGCCAGCTGTATGCCAGCATCTTGCGGAGGAGTCTGCCTTCGATGCCGAATCTGTTTTTGCGAATCTCAGGCAGCAGGCATGCCATGACAATAAGTGAGGATATAAGGTTTGCCACGAATATCCAGCCTATTCCGAACGATTCTCCTCCGGCGGGTTCGTAGAACCACTTCACGAGTCCCGGAAAATGTTTCATCAGTGCCGGACAGCATAACAGAAAAAAGAGATTCAGAGCAATGTTAAGAGCAATGTTAAGCAGTTTTATGCCGGCGAATCTTAAGGCTTTTTTCCGATAGCGGAGATAGGCGAAGGGTATATTGGAGAATGCATCTACAGCCACAGTCACGCCGAGCAGCCATACGTACAGGCTGTGGTGCGGAAGCAGTATAAGTTCGGACACAGGGCTGAGGAAGAGTGTGAGCAGGATGATGAAAAGCAGGGAAGTGGTTCCCACTGATGTCAGGGAGGTGGCGTAGACTTTATCCGGGTCAGGCTCCTTGTTGGCGAATCTGAAGAAGCCTGTCTCCATGCCGTAGTTCAGAATCACCAGCATCACGGCGGTGAAACTGTAGAGATAACTTACTATTCCGTATTCCTCGGTAGGGAAAAGATATACATAGAGAGGAACGAGACACCAGTTGAGGAATCTCCCTACGATGCTGCTGAGACCATATACGGCAGTCTCTTTGGCTAATGATTTGATGCCGGCCATATTTTCAGGGGCTGTTGGGGTTAAACTTGGATGTGGGAATGCAGGGTGCCGTGCGAATCAGTCGAAGAGGGTGGACTGAAGCGGTCCCTGGGTTCTGCCGAGGTGGCGGTAGGCGAGTTCCGTGACTTCGCGTCCGCGCGGTGTGCGCTTGAGGAATCCCTCTTTGATAAGGAAGGGCTCGTATACTTCCTCTATGGTGCCGGCATCTTCTCCGATTGCTGTCGCTATTGTTGTCAGACCTACCGGTCCACCTTTGAATTTGTCGATTATGGTCAGCAGGATACGGTTGTCGATTTCATCGAGTCCGTATCGGTCGATGTTGAGCGCTTCAAGCGCGTGGCGTGCGATCGGGAGGTCTATGCGGCCGGAGCCGCGAACCATCGCGAAGTCGCGCACACGACGCAGCAACGAGTTGGCTACACGCGGTGTGCCACGGCTGCGCAGTGCGATTTCAAGCGCGGCTTCATCGTCGATTCCGATTTTAAGAAGTCCGGCAGAGCGTTTCACAATCCCTTTGAGAATATTGTGGTCATAATATTCCAGATGACAGTTTATGCCGAATCGGGCACGTAGTGGCGCTGTGAGGCTCCCGCTGCGGGTTGTCGCTCCGATAAGGGTGAAGGGGGAGATTGTGAGCTGAACGCTTTTCGCGCCAGGACCCTTGTCAAGAAGAATGTCTATACGGAAATCCTCCATGGCGGAATAGAGATATTCTTCCACAACGGGATGAAGACGGTGGATCTCGTCTATAAAAAGGACATCGTGGTCTTCGAGGCTCATGAGAATTCCGGCAAGGTCTCCGGGCTTGTCAAGCACGGGTCCTGATGTGACCTTGAAACCCACGCCGAGTTCGTTGGCGACAATATTTGACAAAGTTGTCTTTCCGAGCCCCGGAGGACCATGGAGCAGTGTGTGGTCAAGAGCCTCACCTCGCATGCGTGCCGCCTCTACAAACACGCGGAGATTATCTATGATTTTTTCTTGTCCGCTGAAGTCGTCAAAGGCAAGCGGGCGCAGTGCCTTTTCTATGTCCCGGTCGTTGCCGTCGGGGCGGTTCATGCGTTCTCTTATGTCGAAATCCTCTTCCATGATGCAAAATTACGAATAAATTGTTAATTTTATCGCAGACAAAAGTTAAAACATGCGATTTACAAAACTATTCAATTCAAGGCTTGGTTATATTTACAAAAGTAAACAGCGGATTGTGGTTACGCGCTATGGTGATGATGAAGTAGTGGCGAGCTGGTTCCTGATATTATGAGAAAGAAATCACCTTTTCGTAACCTTGATGTTGCGGGAGCACCGGCTTCGGTCGGGGCTCCCGCCTTTTATGTATCGGAAACCGACTCTTTTATAATAAGGAGGATGTGTCATAATAGCCCGTCTGGGTCGTTGGCTGAATGATTCGGACCATTCTGACAGCATCCTCGCCATCCGGCTAAAATAAAGGCGGTGTGTCAAATTTTATCAATTTTGACACACCGCCCTGAGTGGTTATCTCAAACCTGAGTGGTTATCTCAAATAAGAGTTCTTCCTTTTTCGATTGCCTGTTCGTTGAGGGGAATGAGTTTGTGGTGTCTTTCCGGGAGCGATTTTTTCAATCCCTTTATCACATTCTCCATCGGCAGCTTGTAGTCCATGGCTTCGAGCAAGGCTCCCATCACTACCATGTTGTATGCCTTTGAATTGCCGATCTCAAGTGTGGCTTCCATGGCATCTATCGGGTAGATTTTGATGTCTTCACGGGTGGGGTGCTTGTGTATGCCGTTGGTGTCATAGATGAGGATACCGCCCGCTTTCACTTTTTCTCCGAATTTGTCAAGGCTCTGCTGGTTAAGGGCTATGACGATGTCATAGCGGTCGAGTACGGGCGATGATATCTTGTCGTCAGACAGAATGACTGTGACATTCGCCGTGCCGCCTCTCTGTTCCGGACCATAAGAAGGCATCCATGTGACTTCTTTGTCATCCATAAGACCGGAGTAGGCGAGAATCTTGCCCATTGAAAGGACTCCTTGTCCTCCAAAGCCGGCTATTATTATTTCTTCTTTCATTTTTGATGCTGTATTGTTTTTTGGACAGGGCAATGGCAAAAAATGTTTTCAACAATTTCCTGACATTGCCGTTTCTGTGTCACACATTCTTAAGGTCTCCGAGCGGATATTTGGGGAACATGTTCTCTTCCATCCATTGGTTCGCTTTCTCGGGCGACATCTTCCATCCGGAATTGCAGGTGGCGACAACTTCCACAACAGAGGTGCCTTTTTTCGCAATCGCGTTTTCAAATGCTTTTTTGAGACAAGCCTTGGTCTTGCGAACTGCAGCGGGAGTGTGTACTGCCTGACGGGTTACGTAGCATGTTCCGTCAAGGATAGCCATGAGGTTGGTGATTTCCAGCGGGTGTCCGTTGAGGTCGATGCGGCGTCCGTATGGAGTGGTTGCGGTCTTTTGTCCTACAAGCGTGGTCGGAGCCATCTGTCCTCCGGTCATGCCGTATATGGCATTGTTGACGAATATCATGACGATATTTTCGCCGCGGTTGGCGGCATGTATTGATTCTGCCGTTCCGATTGCCGACATGTCTCCGTCGCCCTGATAGGTGAAGACCACGTTTTCGGGCCATAGGCGGGAAATGGCTGTGGCTACGGCAGGGGCGCGTCCGTGTGCCGCCTCCACCCAGTCAACATCCACATAGTTATATGCGAACACGGCGCAACCTACCGGCGAAATGCCGACGGTCTTCTCCGTAAGTCCCATCTCTTGAATGACTTCTGCAAGAAGTTTGTGTATCACGCCGTGGCTGCAGCCGGGGCAGTAATGCATGTGAACCTCTTCGAGAAGCTCCGGTTTGCTGTAAACCTTGTTTTCCTGGCAAATGATATCTTCGATTTCCATTGTTGCTTTCTTTTAGAGGGTTTATTTCCTGTTGATGATTTTTTCTTCCAGTGCGTCCACAACCTCTTCCGGGCTGGGGATTATGCCGCCCATGCGGCCGAAATGCTCCACGGGAAGTCTGTCGTGTACGGCAAGACGCACGTCTTCCACCATCTGTCCGGCGTTAAGCTCCACTACAAGCACGCCTTTCTTCCCTTCTGCCGCCTTGCTGATTGCCTCGGAGGGGAAGGGCCAGAGTGTGATGGGGCGTACGATTCCGATCTTTATGCCTTTCTCTGCTGCTATCTCACGCGCTTTGTCGCAAATGCGGGCAATAGAGCCGAAAGCAACGATGAGATAGTCTGCGTCCTCTACGCCGATTTCCTCCCATCTTGTCTCGTTTTTCTCGATCTCACGATAGCGTGCCTGAAGCTGGTGGTTGATGACTTCCATTTTAGAAGACTCAAGTTCGAGCGATGTCACTACATTGCGTTTGCGACCATCCTTGCGACCGTTGGTCGCCCATGGGCACTGGCGGCGGATTTCCTCCTCTGTTCTGCGGGGACGCTGCTCGGGAAGAACAACTTTCTCCATCATCTGTCCTACGATGCCGTCGGCAAGAATCATGGCGGGGTTGCTGTATTTGAATGCAAGGTCGAAGCCGAGACCTACGAAGTCAACCATCTCCTGAACTGTAGAGGGCGCAAGCACGATGAGGTGATAGTCTCCGTGACCGCCGCCTTTGACCGCCTGGAAATAATCAGCCTGCGAGGGCTGGATTGTTCCGAGACCCGGGCCGCCGCGCATCACGTTCAGAATCAATGCGGGCAGAGATGCCGCCGCTATATAGGATATCCCCTCCTGCTTGAGGCTGACACCCGGAGAAGATGACGATGTCATCACTGCTTTGCCACTTGCCGCACCTCCGTAGACCATGTTGATGGCGGCTACTTCGGATTCAGCCTGGAGCACGACCATGCCTGTGGTTTCCCATGGCATCAGTTCTTCAAGGGTTTCGAGCACCTCCGACTGGGGGGTGATCGGGTAGCCGAAATAGCCGTCGCAGCCGTAACGTATGGCGGCGTGGGCTATCGCCTCGTTCCCTTTCATAAGTCTCACTTCTTCTTTCATATTCCTTGTCGTTGTGTTTTCTTGGTTGGATTGATGGAATTGTCTCGCTTCCGCTTAGTCAACGCGTTTGCGATATACTTCGATACAAGCGTCGGGACATACCCAGGCGCATGAGCAACACCCTGTGCAGCTCTCTGGATTAGCCATGTAGGCGTAATGGTAGCCGCGGTCGTTGACCTCGTTGGGCTGCAGCGACAGTGTCTTTGTAGGGCATGCCACTACACACAGGTTACACCCTTTGCATCTTTCGATGTTTACGGTGACCGCTCCTCTGATTTTTGCCATAGTTATTTAGTGTTTTTTTGGTTAGATCGAACAGGTTGTGAAGCCGCGGGGCACTGCGGGCAGCAACTTGTGTCCGCGGCGCTATCGCATCTGTCACAAAGGTAATACTTATTTCTCTTATTCCGGCTGTCATTTCTTATGTTTTTCAACATAAGCATGAAGAATCTCTGTCAAATCCCTCATGCCTTCGGTGGCTTTCTTTCTGATGACAGTGACATCAGGATGTCCTGCCGTCGAGGCGGGGTTGGGATCGATGTAGAAGACAGGAATGCCGGGACGTGTGTATTCAATGAGTCCTGCCGCCGGATATACGGCGAGCGATGTGCCTATCACAACAAATATATCTGCAGACATGACAATCTCCACTGCTTTCTCTATATTCGGGACGGGCTCCTGAAAAAAGACGATGTGCGGACGCATCGGGTCGCCGTTGCGTCCTCGGGTCGCCGGTGTGGTCTCCAGATGGTCTGTGTCGAGGGTCTCGATGTAATCGGGATTGCTGACCGAACGTATCTTCATCAGCTCTCCATGGAGATGAAGCACGTTTTTTGACCCTGCGCGTTCGTGGAGGTCGTCTACATTCTGTGTTATAACGTAGACGTCAAAATCTTTTTCAAGTTCTGCGAGCGCCTTGTGAGCGCCGTTGGGCTCAGCCTTCAGGAGCTCCTTCCTTCTTTTGTTGTAGAAGTTGTGCACAAGCTCCGGATTCTGCGCGAATCCTTGCGCTGACGCAACTTGCATCACCGGATAGTTCTCCCATAATCCTCCGGCGTCGCGGAAAGTTGTGATTCCGCTTTCTGCACTTATTCCAGCTCCGGTGGAGATAACAAGTATCGGTTTATTTTTCATAGTGTCCGTTTTTACGCTTCTGCAAATATAACACTTTTCATCTTCCGGGGCAAAACGGGTGTGTCTTTTTTTGTTAAATTTACAGTAATAGATGTGTAGATGTGGAACTCGTCTTGAATTATCAGTATCATTATTTTAAACAAGCTCTTAGAAACTGTTTAAATTTAATTCGATTTTTTTTATATAGTACATCTTGTGGCTTCCTTGAGGTCTTTTATGGCTGTTTTCACCGAGTCTCATCGGTCACATAGCCCGCTATGCTCCCTCTTCGACTCGTAAAAACACCTCATAAAATCCTCTCAATGAACCTCACAATTAAATTTAAACAGTTTCTTAACTTTCGTAAATAAGTAAAGACGAGTTTTATGTTTTAAAACATATTTGTCAAACATTAAAAATGTATTAAGGAAAAATTTCTTTAATTATTGTTTTTATACTACTTTTGCTTCCGATTTACCAATCGTTAACCAATCTATATTTATTATATTTCCATCATGTTGACGACACTGCTCGTTTTATTCATTGTCGGCTATCTTGCGATAGCGCTCGAACACCCTCTGCGAGTTGACAAGACGGCGTCGGCATTGCTTCTGGGCATGCTGATGTGGGTGATTTATGCCATGGGTGCGGAGTCTGTGGTTCCCGTTGTTTCTGCCGATGGTTTCAGGCATTTCATGGAAACGCATCCCGGGCTTGAAAGCAAATCGCTGCATGAGCAGGCTCTGCAGTATGTGCTTAATGTGGATATCGTGGAGCATCTCGGTGACATAATGCAGACGCTTCTGTTTCTTATCGGTGCTATGACTATTGTGGAGATGGTCGATGTGCACGGCGGATTCCGGGTGATTACCGATCATATCAATACGCGAGACAAGCGCAAGTTGCTGTGGATAATCAGTTTCGTGACATTCTTTATGTCGGCTATCCTTGACAATCTTACAACTACGATAGTCATGCTGATGCTGCTCAGGAAGCTGATAACGCAGAAGGACGAGAGATGGCTTTACGCAGGCATGATCATCATTGCCGCCAACAGCGGAGGCGCATGGAGTCCGATCGGAGACATAACCACGATAATGCTTTGGGTAAGCGGGAACATAACCGCTCCGGCGTTGCTGTCTTTCGTGCTTGTGCCTTCTCTGGTGTCAATGCTTGTGCCGCTGGTGATAATCAGCAGTAAGTTGAAAGGGGAACTTCCCCCGCGCGATGTGGTTGTGGAAAAGAACTCGTTCATTACATCCGGTCAGCGAGCCACGATGTTTTATCTTGGAGTCGGCGGACTGATATTTGTGCCGGTGTTCAAGTCTATAACCCATCTGCCGCCTTTTATCGGTATGCTTTTCGTGCTTGGCGCGCTTTGGGTGTTTACAGAGATTTTCTATAATTCGAAGATGCTCGAACAGGCAAAGGAACTGCGTCTGCCCAAGGTGATTTCGCGTGTGGACATGCCTTCAATACTTTTCTTTCTCGGAATACTCATGGCGGTGGCGGTTCTTCAGAGCACAGGAATACTTTCTGACATAGCCGCTTATCTTGACGAAGAGATTCATAATGTATACTGGATCGGACTCGTTTTGGGCGTTCTTTCCGCGATTGTAGACAATGTTCCCCTTGTTGCCGGCGTTATGGGTATGTATCCTGTCGCAGATCCGGCGGCTGTAGGTTATGCCGCGAACTTTGTCATAGACGGCACTTTCTGGGAACTGATGTCTTATTGTGCGGGAGTCGGCGGCTCCATACTGATCATCGGTTCGGCAGCCGGTGTGATTGTGATGGGACTCGAAAAAATCAGCTTCGGCTGGTATATGAAGAAATTTACATGGGTGGCACTGCTGGGTTATCTTGCAGGCGCGGGTGTCTACGCTCTCGAAAAGCTGATATTCTGTTAGTTTGCGGGTGGCGGGCGCCTTACTCTCCAACGCCCCTACTAACTTGTATTTGCTTATGATTATAGGATTCGACGGAAAAAGAGCTGTGTCTAACATGACCGGGCTTGGTAATTATTCCAGACTTGTGATTGAGCGCGTCGCGATGGAAAATCCCGCTGACAGGCTGTTTGTGTATGCACCTTCGCTTCGCGATAATCCGCGTCTGGAGACTGTGAGAGGATTTCATAATGTCGAATTCAGACTGCCTCCCCCCCAGGGTTTCAAAGGGGCTTTGTGGCGTTCGTTCGGTATTGCCAACAATCTTTCCGCTGACAAGGTGGATGTGTTTCATGGTCTCAGCAATGAACTGCCGTTGAATATCAGAAAGAGCGGAGTGCCCTCGGTTCTTACCATGCATGATGTGATATACCGGACAATGCCGGAATGCTACAAGCGCATCGACAGGCTGATGTATGATTTCAAATACGGAAGGTCATGCATGAATGCTGACAGGATAATTGCCGTGAGTGAACGCACCAAGGAGGATGTCGTGAGGTTCTATGGTGTGGATCCGGACCGGATTGATGTGATATATCAGGGTTGTGACGAATCTTTCCGCAGGTTATGGGGTGCTGATGAAATCTCCGCGCTGCGCTCGCGTCTTTGTCTGCCGGAGAGGTATATCCTGCAGGTGGGCACAATCGAGCGCAGAAAGAATCTTGAACTTACCGTGCGTGCGCTTCCCTCGCTTCCTATGGATATAAGTCTGGTGGTTGTGGGGCGTGACCATCACGGTTACAGGCAGACCGTGGACCGCATAGCCCGAGAGCTGGGTGTGACGGGACGTATACATTATTATTCGGGTCTTGATTTCAAAGACCTGCCCGGTGTGAACCAGGCGGCAGAGGTGATTGCGTATCCTTCGAGATATGAGGGATTCGGCATCCCTGTTGTAGAGGGTCTGGAAAGCATGAGGCCTGTGGTTGCAGCCACGGGCTCGTGTCTTGAGGAGGCGGGGGGACCTGAGTCGCTGTATGTGGATCCGGATTCTCCCCGGGATATGGCGGCAGCTCTGATTGCCGCTCTGCGTGGCGGACGCGAGATAGAGGAGATGACTAAGGCGGGAAAGGAGTATGCGGCGCGTTTCGACAAACGCCGCATGGCTTCCGACATCAAGGAAACTTATGCGTTGGCAATAGATTCATTCCAAAAGAACAGAAGCAGGATTTAACAATTTTAATGTTTTTTTTGTTAATAAGGTAACAGTAAAAATGTGTACCTTTGCACGTCTGTGTGGCGACAGTATTGCCCTGAGCTGTGACGCGGACAGTGCGACATGTGTTTTCCGACACTTGATATTATTGTAATTCAACAAAATGAACATCAACTACAGAGAGATTTCAAAAAGGCTGTTCAGTAAATGCAGCCTTCAGAAGATCAAGAGAACGATGCCCCGTACAAAGAAAGCGTGGCTTGTAATCATACTGATAATTCTGATTGTGTGTGCCGGACTGTATTTCCTGCTTAAACCCAAGACGCAGGAGGCTCCGTTGCCGATTGTGGAAGTCGAGACGGTGGAGACTGCCGATGTCAACATATATGGTGAATATGTGGGTCGCATCCGTGCGCAGCAGTTCGTGGAGGTGCATGCCCGAGTCGAGGGCTATCTCGAAAAGATGTGTTTCAAGGAGGGCTCTTATATCAACAAGGGTCAGACTCTTTTCGTAATAGACCCCAAACTCTATGACGCGCATGTGAACAAGGCGCGTGCGCAGCTCAACAAAGCGGAGGCGCAGGCGCGCAAGGCAAAACACGATCTCAACCGCATAAAACCTCTTTATGAGCAGAACGCGGCTTCGCAGCTTGATCTTGACAATGCCACTGCTGCGTATGAAAGCGCTATGGCGGAGGTTATTGTGAGCAAGGCTGACCTTACGCAGGCTGAGATAACGCTGGGTTACACGCGTGTTACATCTCCGATCTCAGGATATATATCAGAGAGGGTTGCCGACATTGGTACGCTTGTCGGCCCTTCCGGAGGAAAGTCGCTCCTTGCCACAGTGGTGAAAAGTGACACCGTGCGTGTGGACTTCTCCATGACCGCGCTTGATTATCTGAGAGGGAAAGACAGGAATGTGAATCTCGGGAGCGAGGATCCTTCGCGCAAATGGAATTCGTTTGTGACAATCACGCTTGCAGATGGTTCGGAATATCCGCACAAGGGTCTTGTTGACTTTGCGGATCCGCAGGTTGACCCGAAAACCGGCACTTTCTCCGTGCGTGCCGAGATGCCGAATCCTGACCGCAGTCTTCTGCCGGGAGAGGTGACAAGAGTGAAAGTGCTTCTGGATGTGCGCGAACAGGCGGTGCAGGTTCCGACAAAGGCTCTGGTGCTTGAAAAGAACGGGGCTTATATTTATGTGGTGCGTCCCGACGATGTGGTTGAGAAGAGATTTGTCGAGATCGGACCGGAGGTCGGCAACAACACAATAGTGGAGCGCGGACTTGCCAAAGGTGAGAATATCGTGGTGGAAGGATATCATAAGCTTAATCACGGCATGAAGGTGCAGGCTGTGAAAAAGTCAGACGGCACTGCGGATAACAACGATAAACCGGAATAATAAAAGGGACATCAGACATGCGTAAAAATTTCTTTCTCGAGCATCCCGTCTTTTCGATTGTGATATCCATAGTGATATTCATAATCGGATCAATCGGTCTCGCCATGCTTCCGGTAGACCAGTATCCGGAGATTGTGCCCCCGGTTGTCAGGATAACGGCTTCATATCCGGGAGCCGACGCCACGACTGTGACACAGGCTGTGGCGACTCCGATAGAGCAGGAACTTAATGGAACCCCGGGCATGATCTACATGTCGTCGACAAGCAGCAATTCAGGAGGGTTCTCCGCATTGGTGACTTTTGATATCGACACCGATCCGGAACTTGCGGCTGTGGATATACAGAACCGTATAAAGAAGGCTGAGTCCCGTCTGCCGGCGGAAGTGGTGCAGAACGGCATATCCGTTTCAAAGGAAACCGCGAGCCGGCTTATGACTATAACAATCCTTTCTGATGACCCCAAGTTTGACGAGGTTTATCTCAGCAATTACACCACACTGAATGTCATAGACCCGATACGAAGAATCCCCGGAGTGGGAAGCGTAAGCAATGTGGGTGGCCGTTATTATGCCATGCAGATATGGCTGCAGCCCGACAAACTCGCTGATCTCGGTTTGACGGTGAAGGATATTCAGAACGCGTTGAAAGACCAGAACAGGGAGTCGGCGGCGGGTGCGCTCGGTCAGGCTCCCGCAGAGGAGATTGATGTGACGATGCCTATAATAGCGAGGGGACGGCTTTCTTCGGTGGAGGAGTTCGAGGATATTGTGCTCAGGGCTTCGTCAAACGGCTCGATCATAAGACTGAAGGATGTGGCGAGAATCTCGCTTGAGGCGCAGAGCTATTCTACGGAAAGCGGAATAAACGGCGGTAATGCGGCTGTGATTAATATCAATATGCTTCCGGGTTCGAATGCCATGGAGGTGGCGGATGCCGTGAAGAAAGAGATGAAGTCGCTGTCGGAGAATTTCCCTTCAGGAATAAGCTATGACATACCTTTCGACATGACCACATACATCAAGGAGTCTATACATCATGTTTATCAGACTTTCTTTGAGGCTCTGGTTCTTGTGATTATTGTGGTGTTCCTTTCGCTTCAGAACTGGAGGGCAACGCTGATACCGGTGATTGCGGTGCCTATTTCACTTGTCGGTACTTTCGGGGTAATGCTGATGTTCGGTTTTTCTCTGAATATGCTGACATTGCTCGGTCTGATACTCGCCATCGGTATTGTGGTGGATGATGCGATTGTGGTTGTGGAAAATGTAGACCGCATAATGCATGCCGAGCATCTTCCTCCCAAGGAGGCTACCGCTAAAGCCATGCAGAATCTCGGAAGCGCGCTTGTGGCAATGTCGCTCGTGCTTTGCGCAGTGTTTGTGCCGGTAAGTTTTCTGCCGGGAATAACCGGACAGCTTTACAGGCAGTTTACAGTGACGATTGCAGTTTCTGTGGTGATTTCCACCGTGGTGGCTCTGACCTTGTCGCCGGTGATGTGCGCGAAACTTCTTAAGCCGGCATCGCATAAACGCAAGGCAAGGATTTTCCGTCTTATCAATCTGTGGCTTGGTAAAGGCAACCGTTTTTACGGGCGTGCGATAGGCAGGACGCTGGCGCATCCCCGCAGGATGTATCTCACTTTTGCTCTGGCTCTTGCGTTCATATATATGATGAACGAGCTGATGCCGCGCAGTTTTATGTCACAGGAAGACCAGGGGTATTTCACCGTAGAACTTGAACTTCCCGAGGGCGCGGCGATTGAGCGTACGCGGGAGGTGACGGAAAGGGCGATGGAAATGCTGATGGCAGACAAGGATGTGGAATATGTGCTGAACGTGACGGGGTCTTCTCCACGTGTGGGCACAAATCAGGCTCATGCCCAGCTTACCGTGATTCTCAAACCCTGGGACAAGCGTGAGACGGACGATATCAAAGAGGTGCGGGACCGTATACTCGACAGCCTGTCGAAATATCCCGAGAGCAAGGCTTATGTCTTCTCGCCGGCTATCATTCCAGGTCTCGGCACATCCGGAGGTTTCGAGATGGTGCTTGAGGCAAAGGCGGACGCGACATATGCTGATCTGCAGAATGCCGTTGACACCTTGCGCACGTATGCGGCGCGTCTGCCGATGGTCTCGGGTCTGTCTACATCCATGCAGGCTGACATCCCTCAGCTTTACTTTGATGTGGACCGCGACAGGGCACAGATGCTTGGCATCCCGGTAAGCGACATCTTCTCTACAATGAAGGCATTCACGGGATCCATATATGTGAACGACTTCAATATGTTCAACCGCATATATCGTGTATATATTCAGGCTGACGCACCTTACCGGATGCATCGCGACAACATAAATCTCTTTTTTGTGAAGAGTTCCGACGGCACGATGGTTCCCGTTTCCTCGCTCGGCACCTCGCATTTTACTACCGGTCCCGGTACGATAGGTCGTTTCAATATGTTCAACTCGGCTACCATTTCGGGTGAGGCTGCGCATGGATACAGCACGGGAGAGGCTATGGACGCTTTGGAAAAGCTTGTCAAGGAGAAGCTGCCGTCAAATATCGGAGTGGAGTGGAGCGGGCTTTCATATCAGCAGAAGCATGAAAGCGGTAATACAGGACTCATTCTCGGGCTTGTCTTCCTTTTTGTGTTCCTCTTTCTTGCGGCTTTGTATGAGAGCTGGACAGTACCTCTTGCCGTGATTCTGTCACTTCCGATTGCGGGAGTGGGAGCTTACCTCGGCATATGGCTCTGCGGTCTTGAAAACAATATCTATTTCCAGATAGGTCTGGTGATGCTGGTGGGACTTGTGGCTAAGAATGCAATCCTCATAGTGGAATTCGCGAAAGAGGAGACAGACAAGGGGGCGGATGCCGCCAAGGCTGCGAGAACTGCGGCGCGACTGCGCTTCCGTCCGATTGTGATGACTTCGCTGGCGTTCATGCTCGGACTTCTGCCATTGCTTTTCGCTTCGGGTCCAGGTTCCGCCGCCAGGCGCGATATCGGCACTGGTGTCTTTTTCGGCATGGCTGTGGCGATAACGGTGGGAATAGTGTTTGTACCCTTCTTTTTCGTGCAGGTAAATAAGTTTGTAAACAGACGCAAAAAACAGAAGATTGCCCAATGAAATTAATGACATACATAACACTGGCGGTTTCGCTGGCACTGACAGGTTGCTCCGGAACGAAGAACCTTGTGACGGCGCGCACGGACATGCCGGAGACTTTTGTGCCTTCGGCTTATGTCGATTCCCTCTCCATCGCTGATGTGGCGTGGTGGGAGTTTTATACTGATCCCACATTGACGAGGATAATGAAAATCGCACTCGAAAACAACAGGGATCTGCTGAAGGCTGCCTCGCGAATAGAGCAGATGCGTGAACTGTATGGGGTGCAGAAAGCAAACCTTCTGCCGCAGGTGGGATTAAACGTGGGATATTCGCATGAAACCAATAATTATAATGGCACAGGCACAAAAAATGATCCGGAACATGATCTTAAACTGCCGATTACATGGGAAATGAACCTGTGGGGATCGATGTTTCACGCCCGAAATGCAGGAAAGGCACGTTATATCGCGTCGGAAGAGGATTACAGGGCAATGCGCATGGAACTCATAGCGGAGGTGGCTACGGTATATGTGCGTTTGCTTTCGCTTGAAAATGAGCTTGCGATCGTGAAACGCACGCTGCACACCCGACAGGAATCACTTGACCAGGCGCGTATACGGTTTGAAGGCGGTCTTACGTCCGAAACCGTATATCAACAGGCAAAGGTGGAGTATTCAACCGCTGCCTCCATGATTCCGGATCTCGAACTGCGCGTGACATCCACGCGGAATGCCCTTACTCTGCTGATGGGTGAGTATCCCCATGAAATACTTGGCGAACGGACGTTTGAATTCAACACTGCGCTTCAGGACAAATTGCCTCTCGGTGTGCCTTCGGATCTGCTCAAGCGGCGGCCTGATCTCCGGGGTGCCGAGCAGCGTCTCAAGGCGGCGATGGCTGATGTGGGAATGTCATATGCCGATCGGTTTCCTTCTATTAAAATAGGTTTTACGCCGGGATTCGAGAATGATGCATTGACAAACTTCTTCAAATCGCCATTTACATATGTTGTCGGATCAATCGCCGGCAGTGTTTTTGATTTCGGCAGAAAAAAAAGGAAATACAAGGCATCCATAGCCGTATATGACCAGACCAGATATGAATACGAGCAAGCAGTGATGAAAGCCTTTACCGAGGTCAACACTGCAGTGACCGCGTATAGCGGTTATCAGAAAAACCGTCGACTGATGATAGAGTTGTGTGAGGCTGCCGCAAAATATGTCAATCTCGCACGTCTGCAATATCGTGGCGGCACGCTCAACTATATCGACGTGCTTGATGCGCAGCGGCGTTATTTCAACGCACAGATAGGAGTGAACAACGCCATGCGTGATGAGTATCTCGCACTCATAAATCTATACAAGGCACTCGGAGGAGGATGGAATTGAGGCTGCGGTTTTGTTGTGTTTTGTTGTGACGGCAAGTTTATCGCAAGTTTATCGCAAGTTTATCATAAAAAGTTTGCAGGATAAAAAAAATATTTGTAACTTTGCATCCGCAATCAAGGAGAGATGGCAGAGTGGTCGATCGCGGCGGTCTTGAAAACCGTTGAGGGTAACACCTCCGGGGGTTCGAATCCCTCTCTCTCCGCTGAAATGACGCTAATTACCTGATATACAGGTGATTAGCGTCATTCTTTAAGAAGAGTATAGACGCGTTGTAGACGGAATCGGGAAAGAGATTCCGGCAATGCGAAAAAAAAAGTAACCGGCACGTTGGGTTTTTCGAAAGAAAAATTCGATATGTCAAAAAAAAATTTGCCCCTTCGGCGACGCAATTCGGACAGTGAAATAATAGGGTACAGGTTACCCGTCTTCCACGGCACCGGGAAGAAGGTATATGTTGATTTTTACGCGTATGATCCGATGCGCGGAGAGCTTCGCCGCAAAAAGATTCATCTTGACCACATATCAACAAAAGTTGCTCAGAGGCGACATGCACATGTACTGATAAGTACATTGACGGAAAAGCTGTTGAGCGGGTGGAATCCATGGTGTGATGCGGCAACGAGCCGGGGATTCACCCCGATAGAGACAATCATCGAGAAATACAAGGAATACATAGGAAGGACAGGGCGGAAGAAAACGCAGCAGTGCTATAACTCTCGCTGCAATATACTTGAGGAATACAATTCCACAAGGCTTCAGCCGATACGTTACGCCTACCAGTACGACAAGGCGTTTGTAATAGATTTTCTTGACTGGGTGCTGCTCGACCGCGACAGCGGGGCGAGGACTCGCAACAATTACAAAGGATGGTGTTCCGCATTCGGGGAATTCATGGTACAGCGGAAATACATCGACAGTAATCCGGCAGAAGGGATTTCCAAGCTTCCTGAAGACTCGAAGTTTCGTCAACCTCTGACAGATCAGATGATGCGAAAGCTGCACCGACATCTGAAGCAGGAAGATCCACACTTCCTGCTTGCGGTAATGATGGAATATTTCACATTTATACGTCCTACAGAGCTTAGCAATCTCCGGCTCCGTGACATAGAGATAAAAGAGCAGCGCGTATTCATATCGAAAGAATTCAGCAAAAACAAGCGCGACGGATATGTCGGATTAAACGAGACGATCATCCGGACGATGATAGATCTTGACACATTCCGCAGTCCCGGAGACTGGTATCTGTTTGGCAAGGGATTTATGCCAAATCCGGAGAAAGCGGGACCGGACCAGTTCAACAAGCGATGGGTGCGGATGCGAAAGAAATTAGGATGGGGTAAAGAGTATCAGTTCTACAGTCTGAAAGACACCGGCATCCGCGATCTTGCCAATTCGGAGGGTATAGTGATAGCCCGGGATCAGGCACGGCATACGGATGTGTCTACGACAAACAGATATCTCGGCGTGGAGAAGAGCGTGCACGCCGAGACTAAAAGTTTCAAAGGAGCCTTAGAAGATGATCAGAACCTATAGAACTCCCCCTTGATCAGCCTCGACATCCCGTTTTGCGAGAAAGAAGCTGTAAGTTTAGAGCATATATACCTTTTTTCTTTTATAAAGAAAGTTGCACGGGGAGACGGAAGGGAATCCGACAAGAAAGAAAACTTGTAGAGTTTTTTTGGATCAACAGAGAGATAATCTTCCACTCCCCGGGCAAATCCATGGTTTAGGCGGAGAGAGAAATCCGGGAACGGCATATATTTGAAATAATCATATACGACAACATTAGAAGTGACAGGGCATAACCCTATTACTTCATGAAACGGCTGGTACCCCGGCCAGAATCCGAGGTAAAGCTTATCGAAATACTCCGACTTGGAACTTTCTCCGGCTTCGATACTCTGATAGACGAGAGGCTGCACCGCCTTCTGGATATCGATCCATTCCTGCGTCGGGTTGCCGCTGCCATCCCACAGATCCTTGTCTGTTCCGAAATTGAGTACTTCATCTCCTGAGACTGAAGAATCGTCCGAATTCGAAAAGTAGAGGAAAGCACAATTGAACTCAGCCATATCGACAGGCACCGGGACAGTCTGGATCTCGATAGAGTCATAGTCATCCGGATCCACGATATAATCCCCGAACACATTAACCTGAATAAGCTCGTAATGGTGGAACCATCCTTTGCCCGGAATCTCCACGTAATCCGTGGAATGGAATATAAAATAAGCATCGAATTCCCGGATATAATAAAGATTCCGCTGCACAATGTCGTTCCTATGAAAACCGAAGAACTCGTAAGCCTTGAATTTAGAGACGAACTCCTCCATGGAGTCGAACTCGACAAGGCATTTGTATATTCTTTCCCCTTCCGGATATCTGTGTCCGTCATCTCCGACAATATAACCGGATCCAGGCATGATCCATCCCGAGGAACTGTTCGGGTTCTTTTTCCTCAGATTCACAAACCAGTCGCAGGAATGAATCTTCCAGAACCTTGAGCCGTTATCCTTGAAAGATATATTTTTGAGCAGGTCAAGATCCGACTTATCGTCGTTCATGGTATCGATGTCCGCCGAGAACTCATCGACAACCATATCGACATCGACCGGTGCGATACCGGCAAGGATATCCTCCGTAAATCTGAAAGATACAGATTTGGCGACATTATCGATCTCGAACTCACCTCTGAGAATAATTTCTAGATTCTCGAAGAACTCGTTGACAGTCCAATGCGGCAAAGCAGCTGTGTAATCAGACACAGCAAGAGCCGCCGGAAGCGCATTGCAGACAAGAAGATGCCGGAACCTGGATTCTTCCAGAGACCGAATATCACAGGAATACCCTATTTTGTCGCAAATGCGGTGGATAAGGACAGTGATATACGGCATATAAGACAGCCCCCGGTTGTCCGGATCCCATTTCCAGATGCCGTTCTCCTTCACGACATTATTCTGAACGATGCCGGAATTAGCGTTAACCCAAGGTATAGCTACCGCCTCGGCTCCCTGATCATAAGACATCCAATGCTGAGCCGGAGGAGCAGAGGCAAGCGGAACATCAAACGGAACGATTTCAATCTCATTGACATAAATCTCCTCCAGATCCTTTTCGAAATTCTGCACGCTTCTGCCCTCAAGAAACTGTATGGAAAGTGTAGACTCGTTAACAGACGCTATTGCGACTATACCCTGCATAGTAACCTGTGGAGTCACAAGCATTGCAGAAAACTTAAGAGTATCGAGATCCGCATCCATGCGCCAGACAATCCCGAATACCTCGGAATTCACTGCCGACTCCTTGAGTGGAATCTCGATGTCGAAAGAATACCCATCCGCATTCGAGAACAGCCTGTTTTCGGAAGTAAATTCAAAAGAAATATCAGAAGGCAGCGCAATCTCGCGCCCCTCTACAAACAATTTAATCATGATCTGAGTCTTCTTGATTTATTTCTGATCATACGGTTATATCTTTTTTCCGCTTCATTTATGCCACCCTCGCCTGCAACGGAATTGACAGTAACAAATGGACGTTTGAGACGATCCACAAGGTCAGATATAGCCGAAGACAATTCTTTGGAACCGGAATTCTGAATGACAGCCGGCTGTTGGTTAACAACAACCTGATTATGTTTCTCCGGAGCGAAAGCATTGAACATAGGAGCAGCCACAAGCCGAGACACATCCTGCATGGATATGGAACCGATTCTGTTGTTCCGCTGTGCATACTCCAGATATTCGATAAGCGGTCTTGCGTTAGGGGAATTCACGAGCTTCTGCGAAGCCACCCATTCCCCGGCATGAACAATGCCGGCAGGTTCATCGACTCGTCCCGGGCGAGTAAAACCGCCTTCCGAATAACCTACGGCCGCAGCCGCCTGTTGCTGTTTCTTCAGCAACGCTATCTGAACGGCACCCTGAGCAACAGCCAAAGCTGCTGCAACAGGAGCCATGATCAGACCGGCAGGACCACCAATCGAGAGACCTGCGGAATAAGCCTGAACGGCGTTTGCCGCGGTCTGGGCGATGGTGGCTATCACCTGCAGCTGGAAATTCTTCTTCGACTGCTCAGCTTTCAGACGATCAAGTTCCTCCTGCTTTTCCTTCTCCAGTTTCTTCTCCAGATATGCATTACCTTCGGCAAACGCGATCTCCCGGTCATAACGCTTTTCTACTGCAGCTGCCTGGATCTCATATTCCGCTTTCTGGAACTCCGTAATCTGAGACATGATCGCGGTCACTATTCCAGCTGTAGCCGTAATACCGTTCGCTATGGCGTGGAACGGGTCTCCCTCCGGATCCTTGATAGCCTGAGCGAAATCAGCCCAAGCCTGATAAGCAGTCGTGAGCATCTGCACCCATTCTGATTGTGCCGTCCTGAGAGGGTCCACAAGTGCAGCATTCATGTCTGCCTTGATCCTTGAGAGACGTGTGGCGTATTCATCGGCATCGATAGTGCCGTTTTTCAATGCATCATCGAGCTTGGACTTCTGCTGATTGAAATTATAGCGAATCTCCTGCGCCTTTGTTCCGTCATTTTCAGGAACCGCACCCGGGAGAGACTTCCGTTCAGTCTTGAGATCTATAGACTGATCCTTTTCCAGAGCCGCTTTCCATTTCTGATATTGAGCCTCAGAAATATATTTTTGATCATAAAGAGTCTTGAGTGCATTCATCTCGAGATCATATTTCTCTTTGACAGAAAACTTATCATACTTCTTTTGGAACTCGTCAGCCTTTGCAGCGAGAAGTTTCTTCTTATCCATCATATCTGAATAGAGAAAATCCTGGATCTTCCGCTCCATCTCCTCATATTCCTTAGTTCCTTTGCCATAAAGGTTTTGCTCATCGGCAAGAGCATTGTAACGCACAGTCATAAGCTCTTCTTTGAGTTTCAATTCATCGGCAAGAGTCTTATTCCTTTTGAACGCATAGCGTGCGTTGATATCCCTTTCCTCGACGGTAGCGATGCGCTGAATTGCTTCCTTATTCAATGCAATGCGCTGCTCATTATATCGAGCCTCATGTTCCAAACGTTTCTTGAGCAATTCCGCATGATCAGCATCCTCCTTGAGGTTATGCTGTTCATACAACTTTATCGAGTCCTTAAAGAACTTATCTTCAATCTGATACTTTTGTTCCTGATATTTGCGATAGTCCAGATCACCCACAGCACGCTCAGCGAGAATGCGGGCAAGTTCCTTGTCCCGTTCAGCCTCTATGCTTTTAAGAGCCTCCTTGAACTCCTTGCGAGCCTTTATTGCGGCGCGCTTCGCTTCAGCTTCAAATTTCTTCTTCTCCTTATCAGAAAGTTCCGGTGTTATTCCCGGTTCTTCCTGAGCTTCCGGGTCTGATCCGTCATCGGAGAAATATGTGTCTGCAAATGCTTTAGATGACGCATATGTTCTGGAAAGTTTCTCATTAGCTTTCCTCAGTTCCTGAATATCCGACTTATTAGACCTCATCCCTGCAGCTGCGGTCTTCATCTTGCTTCTCTGGTCTGAAGTTGATTCAGGTCTATACATTTCCTGCGCTCCACCTCCCTGCATGGCAATGGCTCCGGCTACTGATGAAGCAGACGTTCCGGCACGATCAGCCTGAGCGCGATTCCTGGCATCGATCAGCCTTTTCTCCTCTGAAGCTTCCTTGAATGTATTACGATTTTTCTCAAGCTGCTGCTCAAGCTCGAGGATCTTCTTCTCATTTTCGAGAACCTTTTCTGCAGCAGCTTTTGCCTTCGCATTTGTGATGATGGATTTAGTAAGTTCATCATATGCGGTCTTAGCTTTCCCGAGCATGATCTGTTCCGTGGTCATTTGTCCGAACTGATCCGGATATAAAGAGATCAACCGTCTTGCAGCCTTAATCCTCTCTTCCTTGGATTTAGCTTCATTATTTGCAGCATCATACAGATATTTGAGTTTGGAGATCTCCTCGGAATATTTTTCCAAAGCAGCCTTTGAAATGTCTGTCATTTCCCGGATCTGTTTTTTGCGCTGTTCATTTGCTTCTTTTATTTTGCGTTGCATATCGGAATATCTTTGACCGAGGATAAAAAGGACAGATGCAGCCGTAGTGATCAGACCGATCCAAGAAGTCATCTTCATAGCAGCCATAGCCTTTTGCCAGCGCATCTGCATGTCGTAATTAACCTGAAGTCCATTTGTAAAATACTGGATACCGTTGGCAAGAGCTGCGAACATCAGTTTAGCAGCCGGACCGACACCGTTACAGAACTTAACAGCGGCATTCCATATTACAGTAGATTTCGCAGCCATGGAGACCCGGGCATTGTATACGAGCACAGCAGCATTGTAAGTAGCGAGTCCTATTGCAGCGAAAGCGATCTCTTTCTTGTTGGCAATGATAAAATCAACCGACTGGCTCAGGAACCGGAGCATGATTCCAGATCCCGATATAATATGGCTCATCACCGGCTGAAGCTTCTCACCCAGTTCTACAGCAATTTCATTGACTCTCTTCTTCGCCTTTTCAAGTCCAGCCATGACAGTATTATTCTGCACGTTGAACTCATTATCGATAGAAGTAGCCTCCGAGAATGCCTTGTTTGCAGCTTCCTGCTGAGCCACTACCTCATCGATATGTGAAGCAAGAGTCGACATTGCAGATATCGCACGAGAGCCATTCTCACCCATATTTTTGAACATGGGGGAGAGGACATCCATGTTGCCGGCTTTCTTAAGGCAGGACATGAAGAAAATGAACGCCTGATTCATATCTTCCTTGACCAACTGCGTAAACTTCTTCACGTCCATTCCGGCAACCTTTGCATATTTGGCAGGATCCTGATAAATCCGCACCATCACTTGCGACAGTGCCGTTGCGGAAGCTTCGAGAGTCTGATTGTTTGAATCAAGGACAGCTGCATAGCCCATGATCTGTTGCACCGTCAAACCAGCCTGCGCGCCAACACCACCCATGCGAGAAGCGAACTGAGCTAAATAGGGAGCTGAAGCCGAACAGTTCTGCGATAATTCATTGATTACAGAGCCCACGGCAAGCAGGGACTTTTCAGTTCCGAGGCGGGCTTCATCCCCGAAAATGCCTGTAAGTTTCGAAAGTGTCAATGTCGCCCCCTCTCCGAGGTCATCCAGAGCCACATTGATTTTGTCTGCAGCCCTAACGAACCCGAGAACGTCTTTCTGTGAAGTCTTGCCGAGTCGTCCGGCTTCCTGGGCAAGTTGATTAAGATGTTCGCGAGAAGATCGTGTGTCCATTTTTTTAAATTCCGCATTTAGCGAAGCGACTTCTTCTTCCGTCATGCCGGTAAATTTCCGTACATTAGCCATCTCTTGTTCCATCTCGGCATAGGAATTGACAGCTTTGCGACCAGCCATTACCAAACCCGTAACAGCTGCAGCCATACCCATAATTGCCGTCTGACAGTCATTGAACCATCGGTTCATCCTTGACCACCGTGATTCCGGAGCCCTCATAGAAGAATTAACCTTATCAATCTCCTCCTTTACCTGTTTGATCATCTCGACCTGCTTCTTCCACGCTTCGGAACCACGCTCGATGTTGTTGAGCTGTTTCCGGAGGGAATTGAGGGTTTTGTTTAATTCCTTTGGGGATGCCCTGTCGAGGCGCGACAGAGTCTGCTCCACAGAAGCGGTTTCCGTGGAAAACTGCTGCATGAGGCGTTTGTTATTGTTCAGATCCTGTTGCAGCTTCTTCATGGCGACCTTGTCACCGGCAAGAGCAGCTTCGTCAATCTTTTTCCTAAGCTGTTCCGCCTCTTTCTTAAGCTGGTTGAAAATCTTGTTAGCCTGAGATCCATTGACCTCAAGGTTAATTCTGGATGTCGCGTTATATGTTGCCATAAAAAATAATTTATGGCAAAAGTATTGATGCGCAACTGATAAGAAAAAGACAAAAAAAGAGACCCGGCAAATGCCGGATCTCCAAATCAAACAACAAAAATGTTACATGCGGGAAAGAAATTATTTCTTATGTTTTCTGACATAATCGAGTAAGATATTCGCGCATTCCTCGATTTCCTCAAGAGATGAGAAGAACAGCGTACCGTTTACCGGGTCAGACTTTGTTTTGACATCTACACAGAAAGAAACGGGACCGCCTTCCATATCCGGATCTGGTTCAAAAGCGAAGTAAGAAGTAACGTTTTCGCCCTCCATCGTCTCATACCTTGAGCCTTTTGACTTAGGCACAATATCTTCATGATTATTCATCGTTCCCTCCTTTCCGGTCTAAAGAGTCGTTGTAGTTCCGGAATATGTTCTGCAGATCTGAAGTATAACATATTGATTTAACATTCTTGATTCCGATTACAGCCACATAATCTGTTTCAAAAGATCGCGATCCCTCCGGACGAATATCGAACCCGTTGTGGTACTCAACGATGAACTTTTTAGTTTCAGGATAATCTTCGTTCAATTTATGAATGAACTGAGAGAGATATGTCTTGAAATCCTTGAAAGCTTCTTCCATCATAAGGATATTCTCGAACTTAAGAAGCAGCCCCTCCAGGATCTTTCCTTTCCCGGTCTTACAATACTTCCGGTAAGTTACGACATAATCAACAAAATAAATGCTCATGATCTACCTCCTTTCTCGAATTTAGTTTGCGGATAGATGCCGGCGAGAGCTGCGAAGGCAGCCAGAGACGCGATGATATCGGCATCTAAAATCGTAGCGAAATAGCACACTACTGTGCTGATGGCGGCTAAGTGCAGACCAAAGTTATACAAAAACTTTGAAAAAACCTCGGTAATCCGGAAGTTTATAGCCGTTCCGGCAGGCTTAAATGAAATCGCTTTCATATAATCTTGATTTATTTTCGCTTACAGACAGAGAAACGGCTGTCATATCCCGTTCGCGAAAACAAATCAAGATTGTCACTCCCGAAGAGCAAAAAAACAATGATGGATATGACAGCCGTAGCTGAGTATGATTCCGGGCATAAAAAAAAGCCCGCGATATGTCCGAGCATTAACCGAAGCTCAGCGGGATTGATAACCAATCTTAATTGTTTCGCATTGCAAATATAGTAAAAAATTTGCAAATGCGCAAAGAATATGCTACTTTCTTTTTATCAACATGCCGGAAAGTTCAATTATATCGGCATTGTTAACCTCGGGCATAGTTATTTTCAGATTAATGATACCATCTGCATTTTGTTCCTTAGCGACTTTATACACGGCATCTAACGCTGTGTAATCACTTGGAAGTTTCCAAGAATTTGAATGCCGCTTCTTTTCGAGTTCTCCGTATAACTCATCATATCCCCGTTTTTCCGGAACATTTTGACTTATTATTTCGGTATCAGACATGACACCTGCCGTTTGTCTGACAACAACAGAACCAACAGGAACATAGTCAAATGAAACCGTGTTAGACTCAGTAATGAAGAAGCCTGCATCAGAATATCTTTGATAGTCCGTATAATATACTTTTGAGGAAAATTTAGGGGTGCAAGAAACGGAAGATATACACAAAACGGAGAGTGTTAGAAGTTTTAAGAATTTCATATCATGTTATTTATTATAATTTTTTCTTTTTAAAAACATCATTGTAGAACCAATCGTGCATATGATTCCTAAGGTTCTGCCTTGGGTTCTCGATGATATAATGCGGCAGGAACTTATGACCGACACGTTTGAATCTTGAAAGAGTGTCAAGCGGGATAAGGTAGAACTTCTCCGGAGAATCAGGTGCGCCACCTACCCCCAGGGCGACAATGATTTTTCGTTTGGAGCTTCGCTGAATGGATTCGTATCTGGAGAGCTTGTAATCCTTGAGCCTGAACCCCTCGCGGTGAAGGCTCGCGCGGTATTTGCACTCGATCCAATAATCGAGCTGTCCGCGGTCGGATTTCTGCGACACGAAGAAATCAGGATTAAACTCATTTTCCGCAAAAGCACCCTCGGGCGATGTAGTTCCCTGATTCCATTGTTTGAGGCGTATTCCGTTGGCTTTAAGAATATCGGCGACATGACCCTCGAAAAGGTTCCCTTTCTGTTTAGGGTCTGTTGTCTCTTCAACCTTTCCGGTCTCAACCTGTGCCTGAGGATTGTCCGGAGAGATATCCGCCGGTTCCGGCTTTTCCTTCTGTGTCGGTTCCGGTTCCGGGAACGGAGATTCATCTTTTGGGGCATCTCCGGCATGATTCAAAGAATCCATGTCGATGTTATAAACGAAAGGTTTTTGTGACGGTTTTTCAAACCTCACGACATTTTGAACTTCCCTCTTCCGCTCTGCGATGGAGCGGAAGACACCCACCGCGAGCAACACGGAACCGACAACAATAAGAATTACATTCATTTTCATTATATAGTGAATTTTGCCACAAAGATAATAAAAATATTTTTAACAAAACATTAAAATAATACATAAAATAATGGTCTAAATATTTGGTAATGTGAGAATTATTCACTATCTTTGTGTAACAAAAGGGGAAGATAAGAAAAGCCCGCCTTACTCCTCTTCACAGATTTTCAGCGGGCGAAATCTAATTATTATGCTACAAAAGTAGCGAAAATTATTCAAATATGAAAACCAACGTTATCACCATCAAGAACGCGAACGAAAAGACCATGCAGGATATAGAGAATCAGGCTTACCGATTAAGCGAGCGCAACTGGAGACGCCGCAATGTGTGGGAGTCTTCAGAGGCTTCAAAAGCGGCAAAAAATAGCCGGGATAAACTAATTGACAAAGCGTATCTAAATGCTGCTGCAAAGCATCTGACCGAAAAAGCCCGCGCAATCAACAGTTATTTGACCGTTCGCCCTTTGCATGATGCTTTTTGCGTGGTTCTTGAATACAATTCCCCCTCTGTAGGGCAGTCGTTGAAATTCGCTTCTCCGTTCTGTATTGAATCATTTCTGGATAAACCCGACCAAGTTCTAGCAATTCTCAATGCATGAAACAGACCCTGAAACCCATGCCGGGGCAACATGCCAAGCGAGAACGCAAACGGCATAGAATCAGAGTAAAAACACACATAACGGATTGAAATTGTAAGAAAAATTTGAAAATGTAAAGGCTTAAAATCGCAAAAGTGCGAAATTTCAAGCCTTTACAATGGGGTTTGGGGGAATTTCCCCCAAGATACCGTAAGGATACCCCCCGCCCGCCCTGTGGCTTGAGAGGGGAGAACCACCTCCGAAAAGCGGAATATGCATAAAGGATACAACTAATATACAATAATGTCTCAAGCTGAGAACATCGGATGCCATCAGCCGATGAACCGGAAGAGCGTGCGGTAACTTGCCATTCGCAACTTAATGTTGCGAATGGCAAGTTTTTTTCTCGACGTACGGTAATGTTCCACCGTGTATGACAAAGTATTTTTTTAAACAGAAGGCGAGGGTAATATCAACGGGTGCCGGAGGCGCGGGGGCGGGATAGACACTGTGTGCAGCCGGATGTCGTGTCGTCTGCTGTCCGAGGGCTGCTGTCAGTGCCGCAAGCCTCCCGTCTGCAAGTTGCGAGACTTGGCAGGACACGCAGCGCGGCGAGTGTCCGTCGGCAAGTGAGCATCTGCAGACGGAACAGAGGCGCGGCATGGCACTGGCGGCAGGCTCCGCAATGGAGACGAAGATGCGATGAGGGGAAAAGTATCGGCGACGCAGGAGCCGAACGTTCCCTGAAGAGCAGCGAGTCTCGAATGCGGAGCGTACCCGAAGGTAAACAGCAGGGACAAAGACAGCGGCAAACTCCTCTTTCAGGGCGGGACAAAAGACAGAAGGCGAGGGTAATCAATATCCCGGAGGCGAGGGTAATATCAACGGGTGCCGGAGGCGCGGGGGCGGGATAGACACTGTGTGCAGCCGGATGTCGTGTCGTCTGCTGTCCGAGGGCTGCTGTCAGTGCCGCAAGCCTCCCGTCTGCAAGTTGCGAGACTTGGCAGGACACGCAGCGCGGCGAGTGTCCGTCGGCAAGTGAGCATCTGCAGACGGAACAGAGGCGCGGCATGGCACTGGCGGCAGGCTCCGCAATGGAGACGAAGATGCGATGAGGGGAAAAGTATCGGCGACGCAGGAGCCGAACGTTCCCTGAAGAGCAGCGAGTCTCGAATGCGGAGCGTACCCGAAGGTAAACAGCAGGGACAAAGACAGCGGCAAACTCCTCTTTCAGGGCGGGACAAAAGACAGAAGGCGGGGGTAATCAATATCCCGGAGGCGACGGTAATGTCAACACTCCAAAGGCGAGGGTATTCAATGTGTGTGACAGGGTTCAAATCCCTGTCACGTCGTATACGAATATGTTGTAAATGTCGCCGTCGTATAGTCTTTGAGCCTCTTCGGCTGCGTAGACGGGATCCGTGGCATCTATGTAGAATGTCTCTTCCTCAAGGTCGAAGTTCTGGACTACAACCTGGTAATAATGCCATTTTGAACGCCTGGCTCGTACGGCTCTTTTTGCGGCGAGTTGTCTTTCCTGCTGGTCGAGTGCGAAGGTGAAGAGGTCTGTCTGGAATGTAGCTGTCATGATTGAAAAGTTTTGAAGTGAAACATGCGGGCTATGCCCTGAATTTTTACATTGCTTAAAGAGGGTACAATAGCCGGAGGCGACGCAGGAGCCTCGCAGGTCATGCAAGGGCCGGCGTGAAAATACTCTTTTGCAGAAAGGAAGATTTTCATCTGCCGGTTCATATACCCTTGCGACCCGGCTGTACCCTAACTTTGCGATGGAAAAAATCAGGCTGCCGCGCATATGCCGGAACTTTTTAATGACAGCGGAATCCGGATGACCTCAAGCCGTGTCGATGCCATACATGAGAATGACCCGGCAATCTTCACAGACTACCGGGCCGGTCAGAACAATATAATTACCTGTAGTTACTTGCAGAGGAGAGGAGAGAGGATAGAGAGGATAGAGAGGGAGGGCGGTGTCGTGCCTACTGTCTGCGTATGCGTCTGAGGATGTATTGCAGCAGGACGCGGATTGCTACAAATGCCAGGACACAGCCGATGCCGAGACAAACTGCCTTCCTTAGCAAGGTGGTGCCGGAGCCGGCGTTTCTTTCGATTGTGACGGGTATTTCTTTGTAGAGGGTGTCTGTGCGCTGGATTATGACTGTGTCTGCAATCTGACGGATCCGTTCGCGCCATCGGGTGACTTCCTGCATGACGGTGTCTCCGGCTACGGAGAGGGTGAGCGTAACGGTGTCGCGATCTATGACGGTATCTACGCGTGCGGCTATATGTTCGCGGTCTAAGGTGGATGTCGTGTGGCTTTCCAATGGTACGTATAAGGTACGGGTGCATCCTGCAATTGACAGTAAAAACACGATGCAGCTCACGGTAGAAAGCATCGATAGCCCGTATAGCTTTCCGCATGTGTTCAATTTCTTTTTCATAATTTCCCATAATTTTACCATTCTTCTTTGTGTACGTCGAAGCAGGGGCATGCTTTTGGTGCGAAGTCGCGGTGACCGAAGACGCGGTCTGCGGGGATGCCGTATTGTTTGCGAAGACGGGTGACGAGGGAGTGCAAGGCGACTTTCTGGGCGTCTGTGCGGGTGTCGGCGTATGATCTGCCGTCGGCGGTTTTGCCTCCTATGTAGCATATTCCGATGGAGATGTGGTTCATGCGCTGCTGTTTGCAGTGTGCGCCGATGTTTGCCAGGGGTCTTCCTGTCTCGATCTTGCCGTCGAGGGTTATGACGAAGTGATAGCCGATGTCGACGAATCCGCGGGCTTTGTGCCAGCTGCGGATGTCTGCGGCGGTGACGTTCCGTCCCGCCGGGGTGTCGGAACAGTGTATTACGATTGAATCTATGTGTCTCATGAGCGGTCGGTGAATTTGTAGTGGTAGTCTATTCCGAAGAGTGCGCCTACGAATGTGAGGATTTCTCCGAAGGTGACGAGTATGGAGGTGTGGATCTCGCCTTGAGGCGGGGAGAAGAATGCGCAGATGAGCAGGGCGCATCCGAGTGCAGTAAGGAATACGGCGCAGGTGAGCTGCACTGTCATCTTGTGGGTCTGTTTTTTTGATTTTGCCATTTTAAGTAATTTTAATACAGAGATATTTTGCAGGTTGAAAAGAAAAAACTACTTTTGTGGTGCCTATCCTTGCCGAAAGTAAACTCAATCGAGAATTCAGCTAAGGAGTGGCATTTTTTTTTATAGTATCCTGAACTTGTTTCCTGCCTTGTGGCAGAATGAGAATACAGTCCAGGGACCGGTGCTTCCCCGTGTTGTCCGGAAACGTATCCGGAACACGCCTATGCGGTGACCACGCAGTTGCTTTTGTCTCACCCATTTTGTCTTGTGTATGCTGCTGCCGTCCGCAAGGTTTCTTTTTATTCTGGTCTTTCTCTGAAGCTCGTATCCGTATATCCATCCAGCTTGTTCTCTGGCTGCCAGAATCAGTTCTTTAAGGGTGGTGATGTCTTTGAGTTTACCGATTTTCAGTTCCGGGGCAGGTAATGACGGTTCGGATGCGCGTATTCCGTTGACTGCGTGGATTGTGCCGTCCGCATGTTTTACAATGTAGTTAAGGTCACATTCGTTATAATTCCTCGGATTTGACACGCAAAGCCTGAGGCTTTTCACAAAGACTCCGTGGGTACTCCGGGTAAAGCTTGCGGTAAGAGTCTTTTTCTCTGTATCGTATGTCACCGAATGAACGAGTTCCGGAGAAGTGTCGACCACAAGGTCGCCTGGCCGGAGCGGAAGATCGGCAATATCGGCACGTGCCGGCGGGACATGGACACGTCCAGTTATTTCGGGGAATATCCGCGGATCTATTTTGCTCAGGTCCCATGATGCCGTGAAAGCTTCAGACAGTATGTTTATTTTGCCGGGGAACTTGAGCTTTATGTATCCGTTGTTGCGGTAGTATACGCCGGGTTTCGCTTCGAGCGGGAATGTCCCTCGCTGGAGGAATGGCGTAGATTGAAGAGTCCGTGTCTGCGTTCCGGATCCGCTGCCGGCGGCGTGAATGTCGGTGAGCGTGATTTCGGAGTCGCCGTTTTCCGGCATGGCATCAATGGAGAAACTCCATACCGTGCCTTCGTATTCGAACAGGGCGTTGCCTGTTATCTGCCAGTATGATTCTTCGTCTTCGCGGAATCTTGAGAAGAATGCGGGGAACCGTCCTATGACGGTATCTCCGGAGTGCAGGAAAACGGGTGCGACGTATTCGTTGCATCCTATCCCGTCCATGTTGTCTATGACATAACACATCTCCGCGATGTCGAAAGCTCTGTCGAGCCAGATTTCGGGACCGCTTCCGGCATCTATGAATTTTTCGTTGTCTATGTTGATGTCAATATATTTGTTTGACGCCGCCCAGAATTTCATGAGTACCGGAAGGTCTTTCTCTGTGATCCGGTTGAATTCCTGTGAGAACGTGACCGGATCGAATGAGAAGTCGGAGGAAACGGGGATGTCTATCTGTCTGAGAGGTGTGGAGTCGTACAGTATCTTTCCGTCCTCGCGGAACAGGAAGTTTACGCACATCATGTAAAACCGCAGGTTTGATGCGGTGCAGTCTGAGGCGACTGCCTCGATCTGAATGCGGTTGTCACCGGCTGAAGGTGAATACAGTCTGTATGTCGAGATGTTGAGCCGGATGTCGTTCCCTTTGGCGTTTGTGGATATTATCGTTCCGGCGATGCTTCCTCCGGCGGCGATGACGGATTTTGCTTCGGACACTTTTTCCCGGTCGGCATCCGATGAGAGTTCGATTCCGCTCAGTGCCGGAGAGATGTGCATGTTTCCGAAATTGCATACGAGTCTTGAAGATGCGAATTCGGTGATCTGCCGCAGTGCTTCCGCGGCGGCATCGGCGGCATTTTGGGCGTCGGTCACGGCTTGCTGACGTTCTGCGGCGTCTTCATCGACGATGTCGATGATGCGTTTGTATATAGCGGCAAGCTGTGCCGGGGTGATGGCGTTTTGCCGTGATTCGTTGAGCAGTGCCTTTATAAGTTCGCGTGTCAGTTCGACTTTTGTATTCTGTGGCATATCGGGATGTTTGAAGTTTGACGCAAATGTATGATTTGCGTCCGTGGTTAAAAAAGACGTGAATCATGTGTCAGATACGGTTGCCGATGCTCTGAGGTCGCGGTCGGAGAGTGCGTTCGAAACTATGCCTATGTATTGCTGTGAGAGGGATTCGCCGAGGAAGTCGCGCAGGTTCATGACGGAGCCGTAGTATTTTTTATCAAACCATCGGCGTGCCTGTCGGACTTTCGATCTTCCGATGTCTCCGGGATTTCCGCGCGGCGTCTCCTTGCCTGTCCCGTAGTTCTGGAATATGCCGTATGTGACGAATTGCTGCTCAAGCTGAAATTCGGTCGCATCCTTTCCGATGTCTGTCTTTGTCCCAAGCAGGGATTTGTACAGCAGACCGGAGTCTACTACTTCTAACAGGGAGATCCGTTCGCGCCATATCCTCACCATGGTGTCGTTGAATGCGGAAACGAATTTCCGGCGTGCTTCGACCGATGTTTTTTCTAAGTTTTCCATTCGACGGTGTTATATCGCATGTCAGTGTCGACATCTACTGTTATCTGGAAGAAGGCGCACGCCTGACCGGTGCAGAAGTAGCGGTCCATTTCAGAGAAGCCGATGCGCGGGTCTATGTTGATCATTTTCTGTTCGAGTCTTGTCTTCTCACGGATAAGTACCGACATGAACTGTCTGAAGATCTCGTGCATGATGGAGAAGCATGCCGCGCGTGCCGCCATGTCGCCGGGTGCGTGTCTCATTGCCATGTATACTGCCTTGACCATGCGCCGGTGTGGTGTGTTGGCGATGCTTGAGTATCCTTCTGAGGTGTCATCGACGGCTATGATGTTGGGATGCCCCGACGCCTGGCTGATGGCATCGAGGAATCCCTGCAGACCGGATACGCTGGCGAATCCGAAATTGAGGTCGCAGGCGAGCCTGTTTCTTTCCGAGAGAGACCGGAAGAAATCGGTTGCAGACCATGTTCCGTCGTGTGTCATTTTGTCTTTGCCTTTAGTTCCTGATATTCGCGAGCCTGCGAGTCGAGTTCGACAAGCGCCCTCCAGCATGGCATGGAGAGGATTTCTTCCTCTCTGGAGATGTCTCCTTTTGTGAGGGCGCGTATCTGTGCGTTCATCGCATCCTCTATCTGTTTATGGGATGGTAGAGTTCCGGAACCTGCGAGTGAGTTTGAATCTGCCGGAGAAAAGAAATGGGGGAATTTCTTTACGAAGAAGTCTTTGACCGAGGCTATCCAGTGGAATACGGCGGCAAGTTCCCATTCGCGGAACGGGCGGTGCGGAGACGGCACAAGCATGTCGGCGATTCTGCGGATGAGTCCGAGGTCATAAGTCTGAAGATACCCTTGGTAGAGGTTGTCTACTGCGATGTATGTTTTGAAGTCGACATCGGAGAAGTCTGCGTCCGTTGGTCTGCGCCATGCGATCCGGTCGGGTCGCCATGGGCGTGCCGGGGGGAAGAGCGTCCAGTCGAGATGACGAATCGCTCCGGCGATCTGCGCGGCATCGATGCGGAAGATTGACCTGCCGAGTTTGATAAGAAAGTCGCCTGATTCGTAGTCTTTTGTAATGACGTGAAGTCCGGCGAATCTGAGAAATGCAAAAGTCTTGAATTCGACTGAATTCAGTTCGGGGTTCTTTGCCAGAGTCCTGAACATCCAGCGTGATTGCGCTGCCGTGAGTTCGGAATATGATTTGGGGACGAATATTTCCATATGCATAAAAGATAAAAACGGTTTTTTCAGAAAAAGTATCCTCCGGATTTTTTATTGTTCCGGAATACTGGAGGGTCGAACAGTCGCGCTGTGGCGGATAAGTGCCACACAGCGAATGCGTCCGGTTCTGATCGTATAAGTTGTACGATATGCCTCATTTTGTCCGGATCCAGGGAAGATTCCGGTTCGCGGAGAGATTCGGCGATTGCCGACATGAGAACATACACCAGGGATGAGTATTCCACGATATACGGATCCGGAAAGTCTTTGCTTCTCAGTATCTTCAGAAGTTCTGGAGAAATATAATGTTCCGCGATATGGTTTTCGCGTGCCTTTATCTTGCTGATAAGATGAAAGACAAGAGCGGTATCGTATGATGTGTGAAAAAATTCTATGATCTGCCCGAGGCACTGGAAAACTGTTCCGAGCCAGAAGTTTATTGCCGGGTATGATTTTTTCCATTCCTTTCTGATTTCATTGAAAGGGTTTTCTTCATAAGGAAGAAGCTCATAAGCGGTAATTGTGTTGACAAGATTGTCTGCTGAAAGTATCGTCTGACGGTCGAGGGCGTTACGGAATTCTTTGGAACGTTCGGCGGAAGCCGGTGCCATGGAGTCTGTGTTGACAACGGCGAGACCGTTGGGATGCATTGTGACATCGAGCAACGGAGCGGCAAGGAACAGTGCTCTTGATGCGGTGATGCCATCGTGCATGGCGGTCAGTTCCGGGAAACCCTCAAGGATGCTCCTCGGCGAGACGTGTGTGTCTGTCCATGCCGAGGCGATGTCGACGGAGGGGGAGATCCGGTCGATGAGTTTTGTCTCGTTATATCCGGTGGCGATGAAGTTAGGCAACTGCCGGAGTAAAATTTCGTCTGTCATGATTTTTCTGTCAGGAGAAGGATTTGTTGAAAATATCGTTGAATATCCGGAAGCCGGATCTGGTAAGCCTGATGACACCGTAGGATCCGGAGATTGAAAGGGTTAGCTTCAGCTGCTGCATTTCATCGCCTGAGGAACAGATGGATACGTTTGATGATGTTATGACGGCATCGTGAACGTATGCCGTCCTTCCGGACAGCAGCACTGTCCTGACCTGAGGCGACGTTCCGAGAAAAAGGTATTGCGACAGGGATTCGGCATCCATCGGTTCAGAGGTAATCTCGACGGAGGAATCCGCCGTGAGATCGTAGCCTGCCGGCATGCCTCCTACATAGGCTGTCTCCGCTTTCTTTTCGTCCTTGATTTGCCATGAACCGAAAACCGGAACCACACATTCAAGATTGAAGGAGTTGCGGCAATATATCAAGGCTGCCGGAATTATGCGTGAGATAAAGAAGTCAAAAGTCCTGTCTCCGGCGCGGACACGAATCATTGTCGGGATGAATTCCGATGATGCCTGAAAGGAATCGACGGCTTGCCGCATTATATCCCTGACATCGATTACGATAGTGTTGAACCCCTGTCTTACCGTGAGATCCGCCGGGATCGAGAAAGATCCTGAATTGCTGTAAATCTCGAAAAAGCAGGATCCGGTTTCCGGCACCGGCACCGGCTCGAAGAACGTGAGGGTTCCCGAATACGATTCCGGAACATCAAGTGAGTCAAAATCCGACAGGAAGGATTGCCGCAGAACAGAGTCCGCAGGTTCAAGGAATCTTGCGGATGAGAAGATTACCGATGCGTTCCTGGTTCCTATAAGAACTTGGTCAGGATCGTACCAGCATATTTTTACATCCGCATATGCAAGGTTGTGACACTTCATGTGCGTATGTATGATGTCGGCAATGTCAATTGCCCGGCAGGCGTTGCGTTCCGAAGTGCGGTAAGAAGCTTTGAAAATTACTTCCCCGAGTGTTTCCAGCGAGATAAGGAACGAGTCGTATGAATACGAATCTTCGAAATCCAAGTAAACTTCAGGGACGGAAGAAGAGAAATACAACCCTCCGTCTGATAGATAATTGTTGGTCATATGTAAGATAATTAACACACAAATGTATAAATAATTACACAAAACTCCAAATATGTGTGTCAATCAGTAAATTCCGCCTGAGAAGAAGAAGCCGGTGCCGGAGGAGCGCGGGAAGCGTTCACAGCCGATATAGAGGTTGTCGAACGCATCGGTGCCGTCAGTCCGGAGTTCGAGACGGTTTTCTTCAGTCTCCTTGAGTTTTTCGCCGGATTTGTTTTTCCGGAAACCGTTCCGTCCCCGTTCGACTTCGGCGGTCTGGATTGCGAGAATCAGGTCGTCGTTGTTCTGACGGTTGAAGAATGGCTCGAGGCGGTTCCGACCGGCGAAACCCTCGTTGATGAGAAGATATTTCTCATGGTGTTTCATGGGTGCTCCGAGGTATACGGAATCGACCGACCATCCTCTTTTTTCGAAGGAGGAAACGACGACTTTGTGAAAGTCAAGGTCATTGACCGCGTAGTTTGATCCGAGGGCGGTTGCGTCATAATAAAAGATTATTCTTTTATTGCGGTGGAAGATGTAGTAGTCGCAGAAATCGGCTACGAGTTCCGTGATCTTGCGTTCGTATTTTACGTAGAAGGATTTGATGACGTTGAGTCTGCGGTTTTCCCTGTCCGGTTGACCAGCCACGATCCAGTTTATGTTTGCGTTGAAGTCCATCCCGATGCATATCGCCGCGTTCGGGTCAACGTCTGCGTCGGATCTTGAGTCCATGTCTGCCGAGAAGTCGTTCTGATAGAAACGTTCCTCGAGGTAGTCGTAATCGGAGGCATCGTATTTGTGTTTCTCTCTCATCGAGGAGTAGAAGCCATCCTTTGCGATTCCGAGGCGACGGCAGAGTATGGATGTCTGGAATGTTTTCGGAGTAAGATCCCGTTTCATTTTGCGTATGTAGTCTTCGCCCAAAAGAGCGATGTTTTCAATGGATGAGTATTCTTTGTAATAAGTCGCCTGAGAGCGCAGCCGGTTGAGGTCCCGGTCGAGGCGGCGCAGGTATCCTTTCAGGTATGCTGGCGGCTCGACTCCTTTCTTTCTCATGCCGATGATGCGTGAGCGTATTTTCCAGTATTCGTATATCGCCCCTTCGATGACTCCGATAAGTTTCGGATCCATCTGTTCGCGGTATCTGAGGAACCAGGAACCTTTCTGTGTCTGCGGCATGTCCGAGAGCACCATCATCGAGTTCCAGCAAGACTTGTGTCCGAAGTCTGCCTTGATACCTCCCAGTGCGGGGAATGTCTCGCCTTTTAGTTTTTCGTAATCGATGAACCTTGCTTCATCGATGAGGAGCCATGAGAGAGTAAGGGAGTTTGCCGAGTAAGCGCGATCCTGAGACAGGATGTATGCGAAAGATCCGTTGCAGTAGTGGATGAGGTGTTCGTTCTCGCGAGGTTTTATAATCGGGTCTTTGAAGAATTTAGGAGGTTTGCGACCTACGACATAGTGGATGCCTTCACGGTATCCCCACCGTTCCCATGCGGCGAGCATTCCGGGGATGGTGTTTGTCAGACCGTGTTTGAAAGTAGGCACTACTATTCCGCCTCCGGAACCGGGCATGCGCTGCATGTTGCGCAATGAGAATGGGGAGGCGATGGAGTCTGTCTTTCCTGTGCGGCGTCCGGCAACTATGACAGATGTGCGTGCGGCTATGAGCTGCACGCGTCGCTGAACATCGTTGAAGTATATGCGGTTTTCCATGTCTATGCGTCAACTGGGTCAAGTGTGTCCTGATTTTCCGGAAGCGGACCGAAAAGGTTGTTCTCGTCCAGGTCCGCGTCTTCAGCCTCGATATCTTCTATGTCAGGGATTTCCTTGATATATTTTTCGGTAAGCTCGCGGATACGTTCCCGGATGTTCGGAATCTGTCTGATTCCGAGAACGGAGGGATCATCGGTCGGTACAAACGGCTGCGGGATGATCTGGTCAACCGGGATGTCGGATTCATCCTCTTTGTCGATGTTGAGGTATCTGGCGTAGTTTGCGGCAGCCTGAGCCATTGATCTTGCGTCCTTGCGAGCTTCGGCGATCTCGAATGTGCGCAAAGTCATCTGGCGGAAGCGCCATCTGTCGAATTCTTTCGATGAAGAGCTCAGATGAGGCAACAGTGCCTTAACTATCGACAGGTCCGAGTATGCGGTAGGTCTCGATATGCCGAAGCGTGAGACGCATTCGGAAACAAATACCGCGTCTTTTGCAGCGGGGTTAGAAAGAAACCACTGGTGCATTTCTCGGACGCGTTCGATTTTTCTTGCGAGAGCGTCGGGATATTTTCTATACAGTTGTTCGGAATCTGTATAGAGGTCGTTGCGGCATGCTTCGAGTCCGGAGTCGTACATTTGTAAGTTGTTATGAGGTGTCAGATGTAAACTTCGATGTCATTGATTTCATAAATAAACACATCGCGGATCCTGCGTATGTTCGGCGGTCTGTCATCGAAAAGGCATTTAATATTCCGTGTACCTGTGAGGTAGTCGTATCTTAGAGACACGGCACGGTCGATGTGCCGTATCTCTCCGGCAGCTGTAAGGAAGGAAACGGAAAATTCGTTTTCTTCCATTATGCGCCGTGCCGTGGAGATGTGTATCGCATCCATATGTGTAGGGATCATGAGCCGGGGTTAAGCCTGGCGTCCGAGTGCTGGTCAAGTGTTGTCAACTGTATGAACGGGCATACCGGCTTTGCGCCTTTCCAACCGTTGAACGCTATGATAAGCCGGTGAGGCTTGAAGAGCATGTCGCGGTATGGTTTCTGAGCCGCCTGAGCGATGGTGTGAAGTTCCCGTTTGTCGGATCCGGAGTTGTTTGACTGGGATTTGCCTGGTACGGAGCCGACAAGATTGCTGTGCACGCGCATCGTAAAGCATATCATGTTCACGGCTTCCTGTATGTCTGTAGACCAGTCTCCGCCTTCTTTGGAGTCGTCGATCTTATGTATGACGACATCGTGGTTTTCCCTGCCGTCGGGTGTGACGTAGTATTGAGAGAACCAGACTTTGCCGGAGTTCTCGGCTGTTGTCAGAAAGTCGATGATGTTCTGTTTTTCTTCGACAACGCGTTCTTTGCGTTTCTCAAGGTCTGTTATTCCTTCCGCCTGAAAGAGCCTTTCCCAGTATGACGCCGAAATCTCTATATGGTATTTTATGGGCGCCGAGTTCCCGATCTTGGCTTCCTTGGCGATTCCGATGAGCTGCTTGATGTTGTACCATTTTCCTTTGAACAGAGCGGCGTAATATGGAATCGGATAATATGTGTTGTCTACGGTGGGTATTCGTGAGACGACGGCGAATCTGGAGTCTTTCGAGCCTGCCGCGATGCGTGCTCTGAGATCTGCGAGAGGCGCGCGCCTGTCGAGCAGCGGTATGGTCTCGATGTCTTCTTCAGTGAGACCTGGAAGCCTCCAGTTCGCATAATATACGTATGGGATGCAGCCGTTTCTGTCGGCGACAGAGAAGCGGCAGTAGCATGCCTCGCGTCTTGCGACAGAAGCGATTGATTTCCTGTCTTTGGAGAGAATGACGACCGAGACCGCGAAGCCGAACATCTTGAAGTCCTGGGACTGTCCGAAGAATAGTTCGGGAAGGTCGTTAGTCTCGCAGAAGTCTTCGATGCGCTGCTTCATATTGAGGTCGCATGCCATAGTGTCGTATTGCAGACCGGCGCCGTAGCATACTTCCGAGTTGAAGATATTGCAGGTCGCCAGAGTCTCGTCTTTTTCAAAGAGTTCCATGATGTCGTACGGCATCATGTCATCGCCGCCCCACGGGATGTATTCGATATTGTCTGAAATGTGGCGCGGAGATATTTCGCGTTGTTCGCGAAATACCTTCGATGAGTCTGTAATAAATGCTGCGTTGGCTTTGGCAAGCGGGATGTATTCTACAGAGTTGAGCATAGCGTGAGTCGGGTTTAAAGTTTGTCATTCGTCATCTTCCATGTCGAGAAGGTTCTTTCGTGTGTTGTCGAGAGCGAGGGGCGATCCTATGCGGGCGAGCTTCATCTCCTGTGTCCTGAGCTGTACTTTGGAGAGTACTTTTCCGCGGTGGTATGCTTTATATGCGGGGCTGGTTTTGTCGCGTATGTCCTCGCGGAGAGTTTCCGGCGGGACATCGAGGATTACCGCCATGTCTGAGACAGGGAGGTATATCTGCGCCCATTCCTCAATTTTCTTCAATTCTTGATCCGAGTATCTCATCGAGCGGTACTGAGTGATATTCCGAGATATTCCGGAACTCTTCAAGGAGGTCTGAGAATATCTGCGGTGATGTTGTTATAAGAGTCGATTCAAAGCGGTTGCCTCGTGTGAGGTTCTGGGAGGTGACAACAGAAACGCGCCTGCCATCGTGAGCTTCGACAAGGAGGATTTTTGAATGGTTGTCTGTCATGAAGGCGGACTCGTATACCTGCGATATGAACATCCAGAGCTTTATAGTCTTGTTGGATGCCTTGTGGTCGATTATGAGCGATGCGTTGCGAATCAGTCCGTTTCGGCGGATGAAGTAGAGCCGGCGCAAAAATTCTTCCGAGACAGAGAATGTGGTCTGGTATATGTCGGATACGCCGACCTGGGCGAGAATCCAGTCGAGGATGTCAGCTACCTGCAGTCTGTTTGTAAGCAGGACCTGAGACTGGCATTGCGCGAGAGGGCGTATCAGTCCTGATATGTCATCACCGCGTTTCATTCTTTTTCGTAATCGTCATATTTCTTCCAGTTCAGGCGGTATTCCGTATCCTGTTTTTTCAGGAGCGCGCAAAGGTCTTTCAGATCTTGCGGCGCGCAGTCTTTCCTGGATTTCAGCAGATTCCGGATCTGAAGGTGGAGCTGCTGCATGGAGTGCCTGAGTTCAAGGTTTTTCCGATACAGCGACTGTATTTCTTCGGGCAGTGTGTCATGGTCGGCGCGTCTGCCGGCTTTGAAGGCTGCTGCCGTGTTTCCGGATTTATGGCTGAATTTTTCCGAAAGAAGGTCTTTCGCCTCTTTGCGGATCTTTTCCTTGTCTTCTTCGGACGGTCGGTTCACGCGTAGTTCGTAATGCCGTCTGAGTTCCGATTCAATAAGTCCGGCGTTGCGTCCGAGATTGCGCATGATGTTGTTGTGCCGGATCTTGTTTCCGTCAAGCTGAAGAAGGATTGTCGCGCCATGGGCGAGGTTTCTGTCTTCAGGCGCGGCATCGAGCCATGCCTTGATTACTGCGTTGAAGTTGTATTTAATCATATCTTGTTGTGTACTGCGGCAAAATATATGCAGTTGAAGTTTTTTGTATCCAGCAGTTTTTTCATCGAGAACAGAGTCTGTCCGGATGTCACGAAGTCATCGAACACAATGAGATTCCTGTGTGACGGGATGTTGTTGAATTCAAAAACGGCGTTTACCCTGAGATGCGATCTGGCGACGGCTACGTCTTCATAGAAGGGGATGCCGAGCAGTTTCCCGATGTATTCGGCGCAGAGAGATGCGAAGTTGTTGACTTTGTGTCTGCGCTTGGGTGTCGTAATGATTGCGAAAGTCTCCGGGTCGAGTCGGGAACCCATGACGGAAGAAATGAATTCCGCCATCTTGTGTGCGACAAACGGGATCATCTTCGGGTCTTCCTTGATCTCAAGGAGAGTCCGTCCGTGCTGAGACTTGCGCCACAGCGTGAGCGTCCTGAAACCTCCGTTCCGCAATGCTATGTGAGCTTTGCCGTCGGCAAAGTCACAACGTGCGGCATCTGACTGACAGGCGAGCCACGGTTTGCGGGCGCGTCTGGCAAAGATGTCGTGTCTGTCGGGATTCAGATCGGGAACGGAGAAGTCGCTGATGTCTCGCGGGGAGAATTCCCCTGAGACATCAAGCGACATCAGGCATTCACGCGGCTGGCTCCGTCTGTTCATCGTCAGTGATGTTAATCTCGCCTTCTTCAGTAAGGATCACACCATTGAAGAATGGTGCCGACACGAGGTTCGAGGCTTCGACCGCAATAGTGGTGGATGTCGACCCTGTCACTCCCTGACCAAGGTCCTGGGCGACGGTGTTCTTTGACTCGAAGTCCGGGTTTCCGACGAGTCGCCATCTGCCTTTTTTGTCTTGAAACAGGAAGAAGCACCGCGTGTTGTTGATGTAGACGCAGGCGTTTGTCGCTTCGGGACCCACGCCCGGGTGAACCATGGTCAACTTATCGAGCTGTGTCTGGTTGGGGTAATCGCCTTGCGGCTCGGACTGGAACTGGGACTTCTCCGGAAGGAAATGGATATATTTGAAAGTCTTGTCCGCTGCGAGAACGAACTGCCCGGTGAGGACAGACGAGGTCGGACGACCATCTTCGTCAACGGGTATCTTCGGGTAATTAAGACAGTCTGCCATTGATATGTAATATGCGCAGCGGCGTATGCCGGCGGGTTCGGGAGTTCCCTCACACCAGCCTATGGACTCCTGGAGTCCCATGCATTTTTTCTTCGACATAGTGTAAAAAATTAAATTGTCAACATAGTTGAGTGTTGTCTAAGGCTCCACCTCTCCGTTCTGGGACGCTCCGTCCTGGGACGTGGACTTGAGCTTGACAGCAAAGAAGAATGATTTGTGAACAGTGCGGAACTGGAATCCGAGGAACATGCGCATCATGAATGTGAGCGTGTCCGGCTGATAATCCTTGACGCGTACGTTTTCCTCGTCCGACTCCTGGTCTACTCCGACGAGTAGATTTTCCTCGACGGAAATGTGTATGAATTCGGAGTCTCGTTTTCCTACCTGCGGGCAGATGATAAGGTTTCCGTTTGAACCTTCCACGACGGTCTGTTCGAATTTGCCGTTATAGGCTATCCCTTTGCTGTTGTTTTTGTATGAGGTGTTGTATGCGTCCGAGATTGCCTTAGAACAGTAGAGGTAACATTTCTTTTCACGGAGAGTGTCATCGAGCAGGGATACAAGTCCTGTGATGACTTCGTAGGCATTCTCCTTTGTGATGGGTTCGTCGAGCTCGAAGTAGTTGCCGTTCTGAAACGAGACTTCCCCGGATTCGATGTCTTTCTTCGTGATGGTGTCAAATCCGTCCGCGATATCCATTGCAGTGTTGCCTTTGGGATTGCGCACGCCGCGCCAGACGGCGAAAGGCGCGTTTCTGAGAACGCCCTTGGCAATGAGCCCGAGAACTTCTTTTGCGGTTGGAGTGTTTGCGAGTTCTCCGTCCATCGCTTTGTTTGCCTGATGATCAAGCAGTGTGTTCATCGCCTCGTTGGGATCGAAGTCGGCATTGACGGAGCTGAAGTATGTGGTCAGCGGTCTGAGGTTGAGGTCGAGATTCACATCCGATTTACGGTTTTTGACGTATGGTGCCATTTCTGCGCCGGAGACGTCTTCGGCACCGACAAGAACAGTTCCCCGGATTCCACGGCGGACTGTCATGTGTTTTGTGGACTGGCGAAGGGTGATTACGGGAATCTTGAGAAGTTCTTTCTCGGCGGTAATCGCTGCGTTCTGGTAATCTTTCGTGTTGTATTTAAGTTTGCCCATGAAGTGATAAGTAAGTTAAGTTAAGTTAAGTAATGGGATAAATCTGTAAGTCAGTGGCATTGATGCCCGTCAGGGAAGCGAGTTGAACAAGTCAACAGCTTTCTTCATGTCCGCTACATAGTCTGACTGTGGAGAATTGTCCGCCTTTGTAGACTCGACCACCGATTTATGATTGTCGGCGGGTTCTTTTTCAAGAGCTGCGATGCGGTCTTTAAGTCTTTTGATCTCGGCATCCTTTGCTGCGATCACATCTTTGAATGTGTCTTCGGCAACAGGCTGAGTAGTTTCTGTTCCGGTGCCGTCGTTTTTCTGATTCATGACTGTTGAGTTATTAGATGGTTTGACATTTTTATGTGCGTTTTTAGTTCTGCTCCTTGTGCCGAACTTTGAAAGAATGCGGTTTGCGAAAGATGATTCCGTCTGTTTGCACTGGAGTGCAGCGGGAACAGGAATCCCGTTCTGAGCAAAGGCGAGTGCCGTCACATCGTCAAGAACCGGTTCGGGGTCTTCGTCGAAATCTGTGATTTCATCGATGAATCCCCATGCGAGTGCTTCTTCGGCGGTGAGCCATGTGTCTTTTGCCATAAGAGCATGAAGCTCTTCAACCGATTTCTTGCATCGTCTGGCGTATGCAGCGGCGATGGAGATGTCGAATTTCTCGAGGTCTGCCTTGGTCTTCTGGAGTTCCTGACATTTCGCTTCAATCTGTTCGGCATTAAGATTGTCGAATGAGCAGATGTATGCAGAGCAGCGGTGCACGAGATAATGAGCCTGAGAGTCCATCGTGATTACCTTCGCGCCGAGTGATGCGATGGTAGCGGCTGATGCATTCAAGGATACGAAGTGTACATGAACGTCGCCATGGTTCTTGAATGCGGCAGAGATCGAGAGGGCTGATGCAAGCTGTCCGCCGGTGGAGTCTATGAGGACATCCACCTTGCGGTCGGCGAATTTATCGAGAATGTAATCGACGTAGTCTGAGTCGAAATCCCAGTAACCTACGAAACCTTTGAGTCGGAGATCGTAATTTTTAACCATAAGAAAAGTGAGTTATACATTGCAAAGGTAAGAAGGTGTGAATGTCACGGGAAAGACGTAAAGAATGGGTTGTGAGCTGATAAATGCGCAGACCGCCGCCTCACGGCGACGGTCTGCATAGCAATCTGAATACTACAAATAATCAATCTATAATCAAAAACGAGAAGGAAATCATTTTTATCGAATCGGCAGTCTGTTGTCATCGTCCATCCATATGACAACAGGCGCGGGTCTGCCTGCCCATGTGACTGTGTATGTGGTCGCGCGCCGGTCAGCGGCGGAACCGCCGGTCGATTCACTGACGGCAACCATGGGGAATGGGGCTTCGAGAGCCCCTACGATTCGTCTGTGCCCTGATCTGTCCTGTGCGATGAAGGCGATGTCATGGAGCGGAATGTCATCGGAGGATGAGAATGTGAGGGTCGAGGTTTCTTTGCCGTCTTTGGATCTGGAGAATTCGAGTTTCGAATCTCCGAAGAAATCAATGTCAACAGATTCGACGGATACGGTGGGAATCATTCCTGCCTGAGCCATCCTGCGAATGTGGCGTGGAAGATCCGAGCATTTTACGTATGCGATTCTTGCGAGCCCGGGAATTAATAAATTGTCAGTATCAAGCATAGGCGTTACATCCGTTACAATAGTTACATGCGTTACAATATTAAAAATCAAGGATTGAAATCAATCTCTTTTTTTTGAGTTTTTACGAAAGTTTCTGACTCTGACTTTTGACAGTGTCCTTGATCTTAGTCTTTGCAGCCGTTTTGCAACAGCATTGAAATTTTTTTCTGTCGGATCTATGCCGTGAGATTCCATCCATGTATATATCAGATCTTCTTTAGGAATGCCGAAGTTGTATATTGAATGCAGGTCGTACCAGATCTGTTCATCAAACCGCATCCTGAGTATGGATAGAAACATTTTTCGTCCTGTCTCGGTAATGGAGTTGTAGTCTTTGGGATTTTTGAACCTGAAGCAGGGGATGAAAACGACAAGAGGAATTCCGTCAATCTCCGGTGAACTGATGTTTTCTGATTTTGATCTGAGAGCGAATTGAAGACAATTTGATTCTGGTGTATTTTTCTTAAGCCTTACAGGGCTTGATCCTCCGTTGATATGGATAAACCATTGCCGGAGGTAGTCTTCGCATTGAAAGGAAAGAGTGATATCAGACATAAGATGTGGATGAATAAGTAAATGAAAAAGCATTAAATCAACACAAAGGTATAAAAAATAACGGAAAATCACAAGTAAAATATTAAATAGCAAACAATTAAAGTGAGATTAAAAGGGGGGTTGAATATGGATTTTCACAAACATAAATGTGATAAAAATGATTCATGTATGTTTGTTGCTGAGACGAGATGTAGTTGCACTTTTGCACTGATGGTGTGTAAATAACAATAAATCAACAGAATAACTCAGTGCAGCGGTTTGCACTGAGTTGCACTTTGCAGTGCAGACAGTGCAACCGTGCAAAAGTGCAGAGGCAGTGCAAGTGCAAAAATTGAGTTTGCACTGACTAAACAACTGATTTACAATTGTAAACAAATGAAAGTGCAAAAGTGCAGCCAAATTCCATAACGCAAGATAGAAAAGAAACTATAAATAATATATATATAAAGATGCAAACTTGCTGCACTATAAGTTTGTGTCTGTATGTAATTGATATCCGGAGATTTCCTCCCGCCCCCCTCCCTGAAAAATGATGATGGGATTTGAACGGATGTGCTTCCTGCGCGGAAGAGCAACAGTGCTGCCCAATGGAATACCATATGGAGGGGTGCGGGGAGGTCTTGAATGGGTATGTATTGATACACAGATAATTAAAAATTTATAAATCCGTCTTGAAATGTTGCAGGTTCAAGACGGATTTATTAAATTTGTGAATTAAATTGCGGGTATTTCACGCGTGATTTACGCGTAAGAATGTATATAAAGATACCTTTGTCATACAGCTAAAAAATACCATTGTCACGCTGCATGTCTGCCGCTAATCATCGAAAAGGGATTTGTTCCTGAGTTTGTAAATTGCTACGTCAACCGCGAATTTCATGTCTTTCGGCAAATGGGGGCCGCAGTAGCGGATGTGGGCGAGTGCGTACAGTTCCGCGTTTTCCTCCGAGAGGAACCAGCCGGAACCCTCGCCGGGAAACATCTCACGCTTAAGACTGTCAATGATGAGAAGGAAACCGAAACCCCAGACTCCTGAAATAAGTTCTGCAGTGCGTATCTGGAGTGCCAGCGATGATCCGTGTGAGAAAACTGTAGATGTGTTGTAGCCGGAAGTGGCGACAGTTCCGCAAACGCCGGGCTTCCGAAGAATTTCAAATGGATTTTTTCTGTTCATGATGAATGCAAATGATTAAAGATTGATATTTGTTTTCAGAATGCCGAGTCAATTGCAAATCCGGTATCTGTTATTGTGAGATATTCGTTGCCGTTTGACGAGTCCCGGTCGCCGAAGAAAACACCTGCCTTGCCGGCTGCGTGCCAAGTACGGAAATTGATTTTGTCGCCGTTGAGCTTGTGCGGGTTGATGTGCAATCCTTTAAGCTCGCAGAAGGCTTTGAGTCTTTCCTTGAACGCAGCGGGGGAAACAAATTTGTGTTGCCCGGGGAAATCTTCAAGGAATGCCTTGTACATATTCTTTCTGTCGATGCGATTGTTTATGTTGTTGCCTGACTGGTCAAAGTATGATTCAGCCCATTGCAGGAAGGCTTCACCTATTTTCTGCCGCAGCTGTCTTGCCTTCAGATCTACCATGGGTGGAGCGACTGTGCCGCATCCCGGCTTTGACCATCCGAGAGTCAGAGAACGGAAGTAGTACATGGTGCATTCCGCCATGAGGTTGTCGAAGAGATTCCACTGGTATTCGTCCCAGTCGTAAAAGAAGTTGTGACCGAATTCCATAAGCGGTGTGTTGTCTGTGCTGTACCAGTCCGAGAAGGAAATGAATGATATCCTGTCTAACGCTGAAGGCGAGTCGGCATTAAGCGCATGGTTGGTAGTGATGTAGAATTTCGGCGCGCGGTCCCAGGGGATCGAGAACCGAGCCATCTGTTTGGGATTGACCGCGAGTTTGCCGGTGATCGAGGCGAAGAAAGACTCAAAGTTCATGTTCGTACGTGCGTCATCGTAGAATATGTTTCTTGTCTGTTCGCTGACTTCGGAGAAGATATACGGGTCATCCGGAGATACTTTCTTGCCGTCTATAAATGTCTGTTCCACCATGTTTTCGACGGCATAGCCTATCATGGATTTACCGGAACGTCCGTTGGATCTCCCGACCTCTGACATCTTTGCGTCCATTGCGACAATCGCCTTTCTTTCCGAGGCATATTTATAGTCGGCAAGAAGGAAACCGATACAGGTTATCTTGTTTACGATGTGACGGTGAAAATCCTGCTCAAATTTTTGTTTGATATGCTCAGGTTCATTTCTCCAGAAGTTTGATGTGTTTACAAGGAATCTGAGGAATTCGCACTTTTCGCCATCTGCGGTAGGAGTCACACAGAATCCGTCTGTGGGGTCGAAAGTGATTCCCTCGATAACAGGAATGCGTTTGAAATTTCGTGAAACGATATTCTGTTTCCAGACATCGCGAAGCATCGGTCCGAATTCAACCGAAAACGGGGTTATCCGGACCTGTCCGTTCAGATAGTATCTGTTCTGCACCTCCGGCTCAAATGATTCGTAGAGTCCTGTCTTTTCCCGGAGACGTTCAAGTTTGTCGTTGCCGAGAAGTGAGCCGAGTTTTTCGGCAAGGTAGTCGAGGACATCTGCGTCCCTGCAGTTCTGTTCGGCAAAGGTGTAGATGAAATCGCGGATTTCGAATGTTCCGATGTGACGGATAATGTTGTTGTCTATCGATAGAAAGCCGTATTCCTGGTCTCCGAGTGCCGGAGATCTGAATTTGAAGAATCCGTTTGCCTCAAGGAATGCGAGTGCGACGCGAAGCTTGAACTGGCATTCTTTCTGTTCTTTGCCGTCTTTTTCCTTGAAGCTTACTTCCCAGAAGTCATTGTCTGTCCCAAGTGTGGATGACCTGACAAATTCTCCGGAATCATCGCGTTTGTAATAAATTTTTCCAAACCTGAAATGAGAAAGACCTTCGAAGCGATTTGAATGACGCTTGAAAAAGCTGTCTTTGTTCCGGAGACTCCAGAACTCCATGATCTGATAATCCGTAAGAGCGGATATTTTATGAATATCGACATAACGACCGATGCCGTTATGGGTCTTCATGGTTTCCGCAATATCGGAAGACAACAGTTCTTCTGAACCTTTCAGTGTGCCGACGAGAAGATCGTCAATGCCTTTCTCGTTCTTTTCCGTTTCCTTGATGTGTCCGAACCATACATCGACAGAGGTTCCTTTGTTGTGAAGGGTCTCGACATATGTTTTGAATTTAATGGCTGCTTTTGCAAACTGTGTCGGACGCTGGTCAATATCGTCTCCTGGTTGGAGATTTTTACTAAGATGGTCCCAGTCCGAATCAAACAGAAGTACGATATTGCGAATCTCGCAAGCCTTGACAAGATACTGAAGGTCTTGAATAAGACCCTCCTGTGCGCTCCCGATGTTGTATATGCCTTGTATGCCGATAGACATAATGCCGTGCTTACATGCTTTTTCGGCTTTTTTCTCGCCTTCCTGAATGATAAGTGTGTCGATGTGTTTCCTTTCTCGGAATGCGTCTCTTATTGTCTGAGGAAAGTAGAACCTTACGCCGCTGCCTTTGGGCGACATGTATTTTGCGGGTTTGCCGTCTTTCCCGATATGCAGGTCGGGATTAGACCATCGAATGCGAATATACTGTTTCAAAGCTCCGGCAACGCCGCGGGTGGCGTATTTCATAGGGTTGCCGTACAGGTCGTAGTAGAAGATGAGCATTTCGTCATCATCGAAATTAGGCTCGCCTTTGATATTCAGACTACCCTTCCGGAAAGCCGGGACGAGTTCAAACTCGTCGGCTCGGGATGTGGCGACTTTTGCCATCACGTCATCGACAGTGAGTCCGGAAGCCTTAAGCTGCTCTTCGCAAAAAGAGTCCTTGAGTCTGTCGGATTGACGTCGAATGTTATTTGATCTTTTCTCTTCGTCTGACTCAATAGGTATTCCGTAATAATCCGCCACTTTCTTCACAGCTTCCGGAAACGACAGATTGCTGAATTCCATCTCCGCCGAAATGGCTCCGTTGATGGAGTGTCCGCATTTGAAGCATTTGGCTAAAGACAGTCTCGAGTTCTGAGTGACAAGCATGCCTTCAGCTCCATCAGCACCGCAATTTGGACATCGGACATATGACTTGCGTTTGATTTCAACGATGCCGGGAATGTGGTTCCGGATATCAGCTGCCTTTCTGACTTTATCAATATCAAATTTTGAATATGACATAACAGGTTATATTACTGCATGCTTGAGTAAAAGATTAAAAAATGGGGGGGTGGAGAGCATGTCAGACGAAAATTTTACGACCGATTACTTCCTCGATCACATGTTTGTAAATCGGTCTGATAGGAAGCCGCCCGGATTTCCAATGATAGACGGACATGCGGGAGACATAGCATTTATCTGCAAGTTCCGTAATTATCTTTCCATGATCCCGTATAGAAAGAGAGTCGAGATAGTTCTTGAATTTCATTGCGTCTTCGTTTGCGGAACGAACACTTTTTTTAACTTTTGCCATAAATAAAACTTTGAATTATAGAAACAAATAATTATATTTACAAATGCAAAGTTATAAAATAATACATAAGTATGTATAAAATAATACATATTTAACAAATATTAATAATGTAATATGAAACACATAGGGAATGAAATCTACCATATAATCGAAAAGAAACAATTGGTAAAGAGGCGGATAGCTCGTAATTTAGAGATGGATCCGAGTCGTTTTAACCAATTGATGCATCGAGAATCAATTGATGCACAATTATTGGAGAAAATATGTAAGGAGATACAAGTGTCGCCTGGTTATTTCTTCGATGATTGGCCATCAGAAAAATACACCATAGGAGAGATAAACAACCAGACGCTAATTGGCGATGCTCAAGTAAATATCGGTCAGAATATAAAACAATATGAAGCTCTTCTCGCCGAAAAAGACAAGCTCATTAAGGAGAAAGAAAGACTGATAAAGATATTGAGTCAAAAGGCGGGAGTTGATATATAAATGTAGACGGCATATAGACGAAAAGTAACATAAAAATGGAGAATTCCATTTATAAATAATTGTAAAACAGAAAGAACGCCAACGTGAAATGTTACTTAAGGCTCCCTCTCTCTCCGCTGAACTTACTGGACAGAAATGGTCAGTAAACGGACAAAAAGCTACAAATCAATGATTTGTGGCTTTTTTTTGTTGCCCGAAAGTCCGGCTTCCAAGACTTCAAAAGTAAATGGGGTCAAGCCGAAAATCCGGTGCATATGTTAAATTGAGTCGAAGAGATTGT
>ERZ777305.404-NODE-404-length-71305-cov-13.961726_pt1 | contig 71305 bp, 78 predicted proteins | sample MGYA00374965_ERZ777305 | MGnify/ENA primary metagenome ERZ777305 (study PRJEB29328, sample SAMD00013331) | mouse gut metagenome | study: EMG produced TPA metagenomics assembly of the Metagenome analysis of fecal microbiota from mouse which was promoted...
TTACTATCCATTACAAGTTCATAGGGGCATTGGAAACCCTTGAATAATGGATATTCTCTAAGTCACCTATTCCAACTATCCAACAGAATCCGGGCAGGCAGCTCCGACGGTGCATGTATGATGCGGGAGGCGCCGTGTGCGCGTAAGAATGCTTCGTCGCGGAAGCCCCATGTCACGCTGATGCAGTCCATATCCGCGGCTGCTGCGGTGGCAATGTCCACGTCCGAGTCACCGACATAGAGAGCGCGGCGGATGAAAAGCGGGTCTGTGGAGCTGATGTCGGATGTCGGAATGTCCCCGCAGGAAATAGAGCCGGCGGAGGACGCATCCAGTTCGCGGAGTGCGGTGTATACGGAATCGGGCGCCGGTTTGCGGCGCACGCCTTCCCGTTCGCCGATCGCAACCGAAATCCAATTGGAAAAATAAAGAGAGCAGAGTGTTTTGACTGCCGCGTCGGGTTTGTTGGAGACGACGGCAAGCCGGAACCCTCTGTTTTTTAACTCCTGAAGCATTGGAAAAATCCCGTCGTAGGGAGCCGTGCAGTCGTTACAGTGTTTTTCATAATAGGCGCGGAAATGGGAGAGTGTTTCTTCAATGACAGCATCGGCAGCGCCATGGGAGACGGTGTCGTTGACCGATTCCGGCACGGAGCGGCGGATCAGCATGCGTGCGCCGTTTCCGACTGCGAGACGCACTTCCTCTAATGTGCGGATCGGAAAACCCATCACGGATAACGCGTGATTGAGGCTGTTTTTTAAGTCTTCCAGAGTATTTAATAAAGTGCCGTCCAGATCAAAAATAATGGTATCGTAAGTATGTGGCATGGGAAACCTCCTTCCAAACATTATATTCATTTTGCGCGATAAAAGCAAGACATCTGACATGCAGCAAAGGCATGGCATCCGGCAGGGAACTGAGAAAAGACTTCCTTAGAATCGTTGCGCAGCGATTCTTGTATCATGATATACTTAATGTGCTTCGAAGCGATACGGACAGGAGGTGAAAGACGAACCATATGAACTACTATATTCTGATCTGGTCTGTGTGTACTTTTGTAGAAAGCCGCGTACGGGAGGAGATTCCTTTAGAAGAGCTTGCGCGCCAGATCGGTTTTTCCCTGGCGCATATCCGGGACGTGTTTCAAAGGTGTACCGGAATGTCATTGTCCCGGTACGTGCAGGAGCGCAGGATTGCGAATGCTGCCTGCGAGCTTTTAGACACGGACAGATCGATTCTTGACATCGCCGTTGATTACGGATTCTCCGGCAGAACCGTTTTCTCACGGGCTTTTCGGCGGCATACCGGCTATACGCCCTCTCGGTTTCGCGCTGAGGCGCCTGTACTTGCACGGGTGCGGCTCTGCGCGGGGGTATACGGCGCGGCACTGCCAAAGAGACGGAATGATGGCAATGACAGCTATGTTGCGGCAATTGACCGGCCGGGTAAAGAAACCGGAGGAAACAGTGTAGAAAAAAATGCACCGGTATGGGAGCTGAAAGTGGAAAAACGAGATCATGCGATCTTATATGGTGTCCCGAAAGTAGCCTATGGTCAGGATGGAAGCACTCCTTTTCCCATGTGTATCCATTCCTGCGCGAAGTATCTGGGGCTGTGCGTTGATTATACCCGGTCCATGGCAGAAAGCGGCGCGGCTTTTCGGTTTGTCTGGAACACTGCTTATTGGGATGGCGGCAATGTGGATGCTGTTTACACTTTTGACGATCCGGTAAGGGTATTTCATTTTGGTATGCGGGCTATGGAGCGGGAGTTTAAGTTCCTGAAACGCACATCAAGGACGAAAAAAGAAGATTTTATGGAATTCATCTGCAGGGAGATCGATGCAGGGAATCCGGTCATTGCCCTGGGCGTCATAGGTCCGCCGGAGGCCTGTATGATAACGGGTTATAGGGATGGCGGCAATGTATTGATTGGCTGGAATGTATTTCAGGAATATCCGGAATATCAGGCAGGCATCCGGTTTGAAAAAAGCGGTTATTTCATCACCGGGAATTGGTGGGAGGCTCTCGGTACAACCGCCCTGATCGCTGCCGGAACGGAAAGCCTTCCGCCCCTTACTCTTAAAGAAGTGCTTCGGAACGCGGCAGAGATCCTTGAGGGACGTATGTGCGGAACCTATGCCAAGGGCACCCTTGCTTATGATGCATGGAAGAACGCTCTGTTGTGCGACCTTGACTTTCCGGCAGATGCTGTCCTGCCCCTGCTGGTGGAGCGCATGATGTGCCATGGCGATGCTATGGATTGCCTGGTAGACGGTCGCTGTCACGCGTCAAAGTATCTGCGCAGACTGGCAGAGCAGCATCCTGCAGTGTCCGCTGGTCTGAATGCCGCCGCAGAGGAATTGGAAAAGATACCGGAGATCATCTGGAAAGAAATGATTCCTGTTTTGGGCGGCTGGGGGAGGGGCGAGATCCAGACGCGTCAGCTGGCAAAAGCAGAGAACCGCCGTCTGTTTGCCGGACAGATTGAGCGGATGAAGGTTCACGATGAACGGGCGTATGGCTGCATTTGCCGAATTACTGGATAGCAGGCAGTCTATGACGGCGCATGATAGATGATCAAGACAAAATAAAAAGAAAGGAAGCCTTTTCATGTTCCATGATCAAAAACATCATATGCGGACGAAAAAAAGGAAAGGCTATGGTTAAAAATATGAAAAAAATTTTAGGACATCAGGTACCCTTTCCAGTGGGTGCGGAATCAGATAATTTTACTGCGGCACTTGCATCTGCGCTGGTCATTGCGCGCGGATATACGGTGGAAACGCCTTACTGGTGTACGTCGAAGCGCCGCCATTGCATTCACTGCAGTCCCTGTGGGGATCATCTGCTCGAACGCCATCAGGAGTCCGTTTATCATTCTCTTTTGGCGGCATCGACACTGGCGTTTGGCTTCGATTATCCGTGGGATGACACCGTTGATCCACATTCTCTGCCGGGATTTCGAAGCGGCTGGCGCTGGGATGATGATTTTGTCCATGCACTGGCGCGGTTTGCAGGATTTTCTTATCAGCGCTTTGATGGTACCAGCGCAAAGGAAGAGGTGCTTTCCACAATGAAAAGCTCTTTGGATGCTGGTTTCCCGACTCTGCTGCGGCTGGAAAACGAAATGGCGTGGATTCTGGCAGCAGGGTATGATGCAGATACGGTGTATGGCCTGGATTCACAGTTTCATGCTCTGTCCGATAACTGGTATTCCGCGCTGCGCGATGCCATTGTCATCACTGGCTGTACCGGGCCTGAGATGTCCTGCAAAGAGCTCCTGCAGCGCATCGCAGATGCTCTGTCCTATAAGGAGCATACTGCGCTTGAAAGCGTGATCATGGATGCGCTCGATCATGTGACGGCGGAAAACGCCATGGACACTGCCGGCATGATGTGCGGCATCATCGGTGTGCCGACAGAAGCAAGATGGCATGCCGCGGAAGCATTTACCGGGGCCGAAAACCTGTTGTGCAATGTCTGCACAAATAAAGAAATACATAACCGGTTGAGTAATATTTTTGCGGCACGGTATATGATGGAGGGAAATGATGAAACGCACGGCATCGGATGGAAGATATGGAGTGCGCTTGGTGTGGGTCCCGAGACCGGATACGAGATCAATGAGCAGTCCGCAGTATTGATCTTACAAAAGGAAACACAGGAAACGCTGAAACGCCTCTATGCGAAGGTGTTTGAAAACGATCGCGCCGTATGTGCCGAAATTCAGGCGTGCCTTGAACAATTGTAAGATATGAAAAACGCTGTGAATCAGCAGGCAGGATAAGAGCAGAAAAAGATTCATACTTCAAAGATTCATACAAAAAAAGCAGATAGCTCCATGAAACGGCAGCGTGCCGTACAGGAACCTATCTGCTTTTTATAACATATAAACAAAATGATGAACTTTATTTTCCTTTCAGCATCCCGATCAATGCCGCCGGTTTCGGCGGATTGCCTTTGTAAAGCGACATCATGCGGTATACTTTACCCGCGGCTGCCAGACAGAGCACGACGCAGGCGAGCACGATCGCGAGAGAGGCGCATGCGGTCGGAATGGAAACATAACCCAATAGCACGCGGCTCGGTGTTACCAGAATCGACGTGAACGGAACGAAGTCGTACCATACTGCGGAAGCAGGCATATTTCCCGTCATTGCGCCGGAGGTGATCACCGCAAAGAAGCTGATGATCAGAATGAGTGTAAACAAACTGTTTGTCGAGGATAGATCTTCCGGTTTGCTTGCCAGGGAACCGCCGATCGCGGCAAGTCCGCAGTAGAGTGCAAACGCGCCGATGATCATGAGCAGGGCGAGGACCGCGCCGCCGATCGTGAACATTCCCGACATGTTTCCGAGCAGATCAAAAAATGCGATCAAAGTCATATCGGTCTGCGGATTGATCATTTTTACAAACATAGAGCCGGCTGCGAAGCCGCCGATCAGTGCCGCGATCCAAAGGACAAACTGGAGGGTGCTTGCCGCGATGACGGCAAATACTTTACCGAAGATCATGGAGGTCGGTTTGACGGAGACTAAGAAGGTATCCATCAATTTGGAAGTCTTTTCCATGATGACGCAGTTTGCAACGCCCTGTCCGTAGAAAAGAACAAGGAAATAGATCAGCATGATATTGACGTACGGCATGAGCATGGACAGGACCGGTTTCATAGCCGTCACAGGATCATCAGGGTCTTCGTTTTCATTTTCTACGGGCTGTCCGTCCGCCGTGATATGCGTGGTCTGTGATACGACCGGAACGGAAAGCTCGGCAAGCGTTTCATAGGAAATGCCCGCTTTTTCACTGAGCACAAGACGGAAATACATGTTGATGTAATCTTTCAGGGAGTTCGCGTCATCCACTGAGATATCGCATTCGTCCGTGCGCAGCAGGTGAAAGCGGTAGGTTCCGTTTAAGTCGATCGTCAGAATCAGGCTCATCGGATTGGCATCGGCAAGCGCCTTTGCCGCTTCAAGATCGTTCCCGCAGTCGGTATAGGAAATATCGGAGAAACGGGGATTTCCCATTTGACTTAAGAAGTTAAAGTCTACGGATACGGGCGTGTTGTCCACAACATATACATCTGTGACGGGCGACGGTTCATCCGCCCGTGCGGTGTGCTTACCGAACTCCTCTACGCACGGCATGATCACTGCCGGAAGCAGGAAACAGACCACCGCGAGAAGAATTGTGATCATGCGGTAGCTTTTTGCCTCGAACTGCCTTGCCAGTGTAAAAGAAAATACTTGTTTGGTTGCACTTGACTGACTTATCTTACCCATATTACTGTACCCCCTTCGCTGAGGATGTCTTTGCCATTGTAAGCATATCTTTTAATTTTACGCGGTTTCCGCGGTGCATGAGCAGGCTTGTATAAACCTTTGCACAGAAAACGGCGAGCAGGATGACGACAGCTGCCTGTAAGATCCACGACAGGATCAGGATGCCTGCGCTGATATTGCCCATCATGAAGTGGATCGGTGCGCAGAAAACCGAGATGACCGGTAAAATGCTTGTGATCAGAGCCATTGTTTCGGAGCCGGTAGACGTTGCCATTATGGAGATGATATAGCCTGCCATGATCAAAAGCGTCACGCCCATGGTCGCGCTCTCCGTATCCTCAGTGGACGAGCAGCCCGTTGCCGAAAGCCCTGCGATGATCGCGAACGTCAGGAATGCAAGCAGCAGGGAGATGACGACAGCTATGATGAACAGTGCGCTGAAATTCAATAATCCGCCTGAAATACTGAATTCCCCGCCCGCAAACATTTCCGAAAGCGGTGCGACAGCCATAAATCTGCTGCATACGGCGTGGGACAGCAGGTAGCCGAGGATCATGCCGCCCATTGTCATGAGCACATATGTCATGGCGGCAAGAATCTTGCCGACGATCAGGGCGAGCGGCTTTACACTTACCATTAAGAGCTCGATGAGCTTGGAAGCTTTTTCCTCAATGACGGTACGCACGATATAGGATACCGAAAGGACGCTCACCATCATCACGACAATGGAATAGATGAGCTGGACGATATATTGCGTGCTCCACCGGTTTTCATCTTCCAAGTAGGAATCGTAGGACTCTGTATCGGACTCCCAGGAAGCCATGACAAACGCAAGCTGCTCTTCGGAAATATGAAGCGTGCGGTAGCGCATCTGGTCAAACTGCTCTGTGAGAAACGTGCTGAGGGAGGCGATGTCGTTGTCACTTAATTCGGTATTTTCCGCCGCAGTGACGGAAAGCTGGTACGTGCCTGTTTCGGCGTCAAAAAGGATGGACGCATATACGTCGTTAGGACCGGGCGCGCTCTGGGCGCTGTCCGCCGGTGCGCCGTCCACACTGTGGAACGTTGTCTTAGACCAAAACTCATTTTCGTCTGCCGCATTCTGCAGATCGGCGCCTGTTAAGGCATATGGCTCCGCACAGTCGCTGAAATACACGTTAGCAACGTCTGAGTACAGTGCCGTACTGCCGCTGTTTCCGATCAGGGAAGTGACCGGCACGGAGGCGATCGAAAACAGGATTATGATGATAAGGGATATCATGTTTGCTTTGTTTTTCAGGAACTGCGTCAGGGTAAAGCGGTATACCATGCCGGTTCCCGTCAGTTGTCCTTTATACTGTTTCATGAGCATCACCACCTACTTTTTCAACAAAGATTTCATGCAAGGACGGCTCGCGGAGGTCAAAGGTAATGACCGGAATATGATCTGCGATCAGCATGGAGAGCAGTTCGTTTGCCTGTGCCTCACCGGTTACTTTCAACTGGTACTCGTGTTCTTTTTCCGTTAAGAGCGTGACGTTTGCCCGCGTGATATACGGCATGATGTCCTGTTCGACTTTAAGCGCGAGATTGACGCGGCCGTAGCTCTTTTTGATTTCGTTTAAGTTACCCTGAAGAACTGCTTTCGCGTGGTCAAGGATCGTGATATCGGTACAAAATTCCTCGACGGTCGCCATCTGGTGGCTTGACATGATCAGGTATTTGCCTGCGGTGATCTCCTCGCGGATGATGTTTTTGAACAGGTCGGTATTGACCGGGTCAAGACCGGAAAGCGGCTCGTCTAAGATCAGCAGTTCGGGATTGGAGATCAGCGCCGTCATAAACTGGATCTTCTGCTGGTTTCCTTTGGAGAGCTGATCGGCGAGTCTTGGTTTGTTTTTCTTTTTACGGGCGGCAGCGCCGGCACGTGCCCCGCCAAAACCGGTCTTTTGTGCAGGATTGGCATCGGAAGCGTCCGGGGAAGTATTGGGATAGAGATATTCCTCCACTTCAAGGCGTGCAGCCCAGTGCTTGATACGCTTCTTTGCTTCCGCCTTCGGAACGCCGCGCAGACCGGCAAAGTAGATCAACTGGTCCATCAGCGCATATTTCGGGTAGAGACCGCGTTCCTCGGCGAGATAGCCGACATTGCATGTCGCAGTATCGAGCGGCTTGCCGTTCCAAAGGACCTCGCCGCTGTTTTTGGACAACATGCCGAGCATCATACGGATGGAAGTGGTCTTGCCGGCACCGTTCGTGCCGAGCAGTGCGTAAACGCCGGGCTTTTCCATGGAAAAGCTCAGGCTTTCAAGTACGGTCTTTTCGCCGTATTTTTTGGAGAGATTTTTTACTTCGAGACTCATAGGTTTCATCCTTTCCTTAGAAAATAATATGTTTCATGATATTTGCATTTATATGGAGCGGGCGTCCCCGCAGTACTGCCATGTCTTAAGATCACGATACCCTCTGGCGCAGGAGCATCCGGTAACTGATCAGGGCGATCACGCACAGGAAGCCCGTACTGATCAGGAGCCATGCAAAAGCCGGAAGCCAGGAAATGATCTCTCTTAATGTAAGAACTATATGGGACATTACCGTATGCCGTTCATTTTCCAGATCACTTATCGCGCGCGGGATCGTGAACGCACCGACCATCCAGAGAACCCAGATCACCCAAAAGGCGGCTTTTCCAAAGCGAAGGAACAGAACACCGATAAACTGCGCCAGTATGGTAAAGGCAAACAGGAAAAGGGCAAGGAGCGTCGGAGTAAGGGAGGCAAAATAATTGGATTCGCAGGGATATGCGTTCCACCAGTGCTTTAGTCGGAGCTGTTCGGTCAGTGCGGACAGGTAAAGCGCCGCGCAGCCGCATACTGCAGCAGTAAAGGCGCAGAGGAGACTGCCGGCAAAAAAAGATCTGCGTGTGCGGCTCATGCCGACAGCGGTCTCGAAATTCCGCTGTACATACAACATGGCGAACAGGAAAGCAACGCCCATAAACGCGATCAGCGACATGAGAAACGCCATCTCGAAAGTTTCGGGATTTTCTGCATGGGATTCCGATACACGCATGATGACTTCAAAGAAGACCGTGCCGAACAGACCGAAGCCAAGGACGAAGCAAAAGCTCAGACTGAAAAACGGGATTCCTGTTTTAAGCATGGTAAGCACTGTTTTTTTCATGCGTCATATCTCCTTGTAAATGAAACGTCTCGTCCGGCAGATGCCGGAAAAACATACGGTTTTTGTGACCGGGTATCAGCGGGTCACGGCGGTTTTGCGGAGGATCGAATAGTTTACCGTGTCTCCAAGCAGCAGGACCGCAAAGCCGGCTGGCAGGATCCATACTGCATTTTTCGAAAGGAATGTCATAAGTACCGGGTCGATTCCCCTGTCGTCGGAAAATGCCGAGAAGCAGAATCCGACGACGCCGCCCAAAATCCCGGAGCAGGCGGTCATGATCACGACAGCCGCCCTGCCGAATTTTAGAACGATTCCGCCGAGCAGCGCGCCGAGTCCCACAGAGGCTGCAAAGAGGCCGGCAGATGCGGGCAGCAGGCGTAGGAAGCCGCGCAGTCCTGCTTCTGTAAAAAAGTGGCAGTAGATTCCTAACAATACCAAAATAGCGCTGACGATCAGCAGCATCATGTACTGGGTTCCCCAAAACAGGGACTTACGCGTACAGCTATAGGGAATCACAAGCGACGGCATGATTAAATTATTTCCCATGCTGAACACAACGATAAAAAGGTACAGGACCAATAAAACGACGACCGGAAAGCCCTCCGTGTTTACATGTTCGGACCAGAGCAGGCCAAACAGAAAACATGCCGCCGCGACAACGAGGCAAAGCGCGATATATTCTCCTGCCATAAGCGTGAAATATCGGATGGCACGTAAAAAGCCTTTCATAGGGTTCACCGGTCCTTTCTGTCATCGGAGTTCCCCTCCGGTGCATTCTGCGGTATTTCTGCCGTGCTCCGCCGTACATCCGGCGCGTCGGAATGAGTGTCGGAACCGCATAACGCGATTAAAAGGTTTTGCAGGTTGACGGGCTGGCTGCTGAGATCATAGCCGTCCGCAATACGCTGTCCCTCGCGCAAAAGAACGGTCACAGCCTTGCTCCTGCCAAGCTTTTCGGGGTGGTACACGGTAAGCCCCGCTGTCGCCGCGTCTACATCTTCTTCTTTGCCGCTGATATGGACAGCGCGCTCCAAAAGCGTCTGTGTCGTTTCCTTTAACAGAATGCGTCCGTCGTTTAAGAAGATTGTCTCCTCAAACAGATCTTCGGCTTCTTCGATGATATGTGTGGAGACCAGGAACGTGCGTCCCGTTTCCGTGTATTCCGAGAGCAGCTCCTTGTAAAAAGCGTCTCTCGCAATGACGTCAAGCCCTGCAACCGGTTCGTCGAGGAAGGTCATATCCGCCTTGCTCGCAAGCGCGATGATGATCGTGACCATGGACATCATTCCCTTGCTCAGCTTGCAAATCTTCTTTTTCGTTTCGAGCTCAAAATCTTTTATGAGGCGTTCAGCGAGCCGTTTATCCCAGTTAGGGAAAAAGAGCGAAGCGGCTTTTAAGTAATCTTTTACTTTCAGGCTGTTGGCGCCCCATCCGATCAGGGGGTTTAATTCCCTTGAAAAACAGATATGATCGAGTGCGTCCTGATTTTCCCAGACAGGCATGCCGTTATAGGTGACCGTGCCGCTTGTGACGGGACTCTGCGCCGTGAGGGTGGAAAGCAGCGTCGTTTTACCGGCGCCGTTGCGTCCGATCAGACCGTAAATTTTGTCTGGCTCAAGTTCCAGATCAATGCCGTGCAGAATTTCTTTTTTTCCGTATTTTTTCACAAGATCGTTGCAGATCAGTTTTCCGGTACTCATACTTCTTTCGTGCCCCTTTCGTAATTTGAGTCGATCATCGAGATCAGTTCGCTGCGGCTGATATTTAAGCGTTTTGCCTCCTCCAAAACGGAAGACAGGCAGGAAGTAAAAAATCCGTCACGCCGGCGGCTGCGAATGGCTTTTTTCGCGCCGGAGGCAACAAACATGCCGATTCCCCGTTTCTTATAGAGGACGCCGGTGTCCACCAAAAGGTTGATGCCTTTGGCAGCAGTTGCCGGATTGATCGCATAGAGCTTTGCAAGCTCGTTCGTACTGGGAACGCGTTCCTCTTCGAGAAGGACGTCGCGAAGAATATCATTTTCCAACATTTCGGCTATCTGCAGATAAATCGATTTTTCCTGGGACAGAAATTCGTTCATGCGTCCTCCTTTCTGGGTTCATCGGTTCGTTACTTGTGTAACTAACCATACAACCAAAAGAAGAAACTGTCAATATGTTGTGATGATTTTTTTTATGAAATTTTTTACAAATCGGGCGGATACTGATATAATAAAAATATTCGGTCAAAAAACAATGGATTTGGGCGAAGCGGCAGATGCTTTGCGGGAAGGCACGGAACATAAAATGGACATCAATGTATTTTATCAGACGTTGGATGATTTGTTTACAAATAATGAACTTACGCGGGTGGAGCCGTATCTGACAGCGTCTTTATCACAGGCAAAAGAAGATGAGGACTGGCAGGCATACATCGCGGTTTGTAATGAGATGATCGGTTTTTACCGGAGTATCTCACAGCATGAAAAGGCGTACCAGGCATCGGAGGATGTGCTGCTGCTCATGGAGGAGCTTCAGATGGAGGATACGGAGCATTTTGCGACGGTGCTGTTAAACTCAGCGACGGCATACCGTGCAGGCGGACGCTACCGGGACGCGTACGAGCAGTATATGAGGGCGGCGGGCATTTATGAGGGATTGATCGCGCCCGATGATTACCGCTTTGCGGGGCTTTATAACAATATGAGCATGCTCTTGGAAGCGACGGGTGAAAACGGACAGGCGGCGGAGCTTGCCGAAAAAGCGCTTGACATCATCAGAAAGCAGGCGGACGCGCGGATGGAGGAAGCGACGACGCTGACGAATCTTGCGCTGATCAAGTTTAAGCTGTCGCGGACGGAGGAAGCGGAAAAGCTGCTCACCGAGGCGGTCTCTATTTTTGAGGAAGCAGGAGAAAAGACCGATGCGCATTACAGCGGGGCGCTTGCCGGACTTGCCGAAGCGGCGTTTCGCAAAGCGGATTATGCGCGCGCGCTGGAGCTTTATGACAGGGCGTGTGAGGAAGTCGCAAAGCATTTTGGGGAGAACGAGAGCTATGCGATCCTTTCGGAGAACTGTGCGGCAGTCTGTGAACAGCTTGGCGAGCCGGAGCGCAGACAGGCATATCTGTTGCGCGCAGAGCGCGTGAGAAGTGCGTTGATAAAATCTATGGATTGAGATGCAGAAGATCAAAACGGGACTGACAGACGACATGTCCCGGAAAAAGAAACTGCGGTATCCGGTAGTGTGGGGAATTTGGAAATGGAAAAAATTGAGATCAAAGGTTTGGAGCTGGCGGAACGTTTTTATACGGAAGCCGTAAAGCCGATGCTGAAAGAGCGTTTTCCGGCGCTTTATGACAGAGCGGCAGCAGGGCTTGTTGGGCACGGCTCCGAATGTTACGGATATGATGATGCGTATTCCGCCGATCACGATTACGGGGCGGGCGTCTGTATCTGGCTGGCAAAAGAGGATTTTGAACGTTACGGGGCGGCGGTGCAGGCGGAGTATGATAAGGCGGCTGCCGCTTGGGAGCACGCGGCAGCCGGGCGTTACAAGATTTCTGCGCGAAGAACGACCGAACAGGGTACAGGGCGTGTCGGCGTGCTGGAGACCGGGGCGTTTTATTACGGACTGTTGGGGACGGATACGCTGCCTAAGACAAACCGGGAATGGCTTGCGCTGCCGTCAGAACGGCTCAGCGCGGCGGCAAACGGACGTGTGTTTGAGGATCATGCAGGCATTTTCAGTTCGTTTCGCAACGGTCTGCTTGCCTATTATCCCGAGGATGTGCGCAAAAAGAAAATGGCGGCGTGCGCGGCAATCATGGCGCAGAGCGGACAATATAATTATGCGCGCTGCATGCGCAGAGGGGAATACCTTGCGGCGGAGCTTGCGCTTTCAGAGTTTGTGCGTTCGGCATGTCAGCTTGTCTATCTGTTGAACCGGAAATATTGTCCTTTTTATAAATGGATGCACAGAGGCTTGCGAGATATGACAATTCTGTCAGAAATAGGCGATATGCTGATGCTTCTGACAGATGTGACAGATTCTAAACAGAAATGGCAGTCGGAGCAGGCACAGTCGGACGGGAGACTGCTGATCGTTGAAGCGGTCTGTCAGGTTATGGCACAGGAGCTTCATGACGAGGGGCTGACAGCGACGGACAACACCTATATGGAAGCGCACGCAAAAGAGCTGATCTGCGGCATAGAGGACGAGGAACTAAAGGGCATGCACATTCTTCAGGATTCTTAAGGAAACACTGATTCAATCAGCGTTTCCTTTGAGAAACTTACCGGACTTTGAAAGAAATATTATTTCCGATATTCGGATGTACGTATGAATAGATCAGGTCCAATGTAAACAGCAGGCAGAGCGCTCCCAGAGTAACATGCAGCAGCGTGATGCCGCCAATGTGCTTTGACGGATCGGAACGCTTTGATTTTTGAAGGCGTTCCGGGAGGCGCCTGAGTACGGGCAGCAGCCAGCCGTCGAGCAGGAGACCGCCAAGGCCGAAAAACAAAAATGAAATCAGGCAGACTCTTCCCTGGATTGAGAGCGGCCAGCCGCTGTAATCCCAGTAGCGCATGTGGCGGCGCATTTCCAGATAGGTGCCGAGCAGATATTCCGTCGCCGAGCACACGAGGGCGGACAGGAAAAACAGCGTGAGCGGCTTTCGCTTCAGGCGGGCTGGGAACTTCTCAAGCATGGCGGCGAGCAGGACTGCGCCGAGCCCGTAGACCGGCAGCCACGGACCGTGGAAGAAACCGCGGTTTGTGAAGGTGCCGTTCATACAATAATAGAGAAGGATCTCCCATATATATCCTGAAACGGATACAATAAAAAAAAGAAGCAGAGCGGTATCAAGTTTTTGTTGTGTGTGACTTTGCCGTGTTTTCATAAGGATAGTGTCTCTGCAAAATGAAGTTGTATGCGCACACAGAGTATGATATGATTTTTTTACACTGCAGTCAGATGACGTGATGCCGCGGTGCGGTAATAGAAGCCGCCGGCATGGAAAGAAGAGGATTCCGGATGGAACAGACATATCGGGTCAGACCATTGAAAAGAAAGGGCATGTTCTGTGTAAGTGTTCCGGGTTCGAAAAGCATGACAAACCGGGCGCTTTTGCTGGCAGCGCTTTCTGGCAGGACATGCAGACTGGAAGGCGTATTATTCAGTGAAGATTCCCGTGTGTTTCTTCAGTGTCTTGTAAATCTTGGATTTCAACTTCAAATCTTTGAAAAAGACAGATGTGTCATAATATGCGGAACCGGCGGGAAGATTCCGCATCCACAGGCGGCGATCAACGTGGGAAGTGCCGGCACGGCAGCCCGGTTTCTTACGGTAATGCTTGCGTTTGCAGGCGGCGATTATGAGATCGGGTCTTCAGGGCAGATGGCAAAGCGCCCGATGGAGCCGCTGCTATCCCTGCTCGAACAGGGCGGGGCAGAGATAGAATATCTTGGTGAGAAGCGGCATTTTCCGTTTTCGCTTCATGCAGATGGAATGGCGTTTTCAGAGGTCACGATCGACACGAGTGTCAGCAGTCAGTTTGCAAGTGCGCTCCTGATGGCAGCAGTTTTGCTGCCGGAGGGACTTCATGTGCATATGACCGGGAGGCGCACGGAAGGTTCTTATATCCGTATGACGATCGCCATGATGGAGCAATTCGGACTTTGCGTACAGCGGGAGGAAACCGGGTACTATGTAGAGGGCGGACAGCATTTCGGAATAGAGCATTATATCGTGGAGCCGGATGTGTCCGGCGCCGCATACTTTTACAGTTTAGCGCCGTTATTAGGAGTGGATGTGCTTGTGCGGCATGTGCATACCGGTTCCCTGCAGGGAGACATCCGGTATGTCGGACTGCTTGGCGGGCTTGGCTGTACGCTTGAAGATACGCCGGACGGACTTCTTGTGCGCGGAACGGGAATCACACATTATCCGGGGCTTCATGTAGATCTGCGTGACTGTTCCGATCAGACGATGACTTTGGCGGCGCTTGCTGTTTATGCCGATTCCGTGACGGAAATCGTCGGGATCGGGCATATCAGGAAGCAGGAATCTGACCGGATGGCAGCAATTCTTTGCGAGCTGACGCGCATGGGGATCCGCTGCGAGGAGATCCCGGAGGACGAGGGGATACGCATTTTTCCCGGGGAGCCGAAACCGGCAGTCATAAAAACGTATGACGACCATCGCATGGCGATGGCGTTTACGTTGATCGGTCTGCGCAGCGGAGGAATTGTGATCGATAATCCGGACTGCTGTAAAAAAACGTTTGAGGACTATTTTGACGTATTGGAAGCGCTGTATGAAGAAGCAGGGAAATACTGATCCGGCGGGCGCTTTTGCAGAGATACGTTCCGCGGATATCGTGCGGGCGTTAATTGAAACTTTATGGTGTGGATGAGAGTCTAATCAGTAGGGCTTACAAAGGGGAACGGTTGTGAGACAGGGCAGAGAGGAAATGATAAGCGGAATACTGATGGAAAATTATCAAAAGTATTACCGGTTAGCATATAGCTATGTACGGAGTGAACAGGATGCACTGGATATCGTACAGGAGGGGGCCTATAAAGCGATTTCCCGTGCGCATACGCTGCGCAACGAGTCATTTGCAGGTACTTGGATCTATCGAATCATGATGAACGAGGCAGTTAATTTTGTACGCCGGAACAGAAGAGAATATACAGAGGTGCAGGAGGATATGCTGTCTAAAGAAGACAGTTATCAGGATATCGACTTAAAGAAAGCGATAGATATGCTGACGGATGAAGAAAGAGCGATCATTACACTGCGCTTTTTTGAGGACATGACGATTGAGCAGGTCTCGAATGTGATGAATCTGAATCTGAGCACCACAAAGAGCCGGCTTTACCGGGTTCTTGAGAAGCTAAAATTGTCACTCGGTGAAGAGTGATCGAAAGGTTGAAAAAACAAAAAAATCGGGGGGGGGTACAAATGGATAGGAATGAAGAATGGCAGCGGCTGATTGAACAATACCGCAGTGTACCTGTACCTCAGAGCGTCCGTGACAGGATACAGGAATCGGTCGTGCGCGGGAAAAAGCGCGCGGTAAAGAGGCGTAGGATGGCATATATCAGTACAGCGGTATCCGGTGCGGCGGCAGTTATCCTGATTCTTGTTCTTTTACCGAATCTGAATGAGCAGATGGCAGAGCGGATGGGAAGGACCCCGGTCATCGGCAGCTTTTTCAGAGCGGTAACTGTCAGGGATTATAGCGGTACCCGGACGGAAAGCGCAGCGGACGAAAATAATATGCTGATGATGCCAAAAGTCACATCTGATATGGAGACAGTTATGGACGATGCCGATTGTGCCGTGCCGGAAGCGCAATGTGCCGGGAGTGCGGAAACCGGTTATGGGCAGGATGATAACCTGCCGGAACTGGCATATGCGGCCGGCGGGGAGGATGTGGACAGCGACGGAATCGCGGCATACTCGGGCGGCAGTGACGACGAAGGTTCGCTGAGGGCCATGGATTCCGACACGGATGGTTATACACAGCGGCTGGTGGAACATTTTGAAGCGGAAAATGAGCGGGACGGCGGACGGTTTACACTGACGGGCTATGAGATTGTTACGGACAGTGACGAGTGGTTTACGCTGATCATTTATGCAAATGAGAATGAGGATGCGGATACAGAATGCCGCACATATTATAATGTGGATAAAAGTCAGGATGCGTTAATGACACTTGGCGAATTATATAATGGCAGGGATTATGTGGCGATCATCAGCGATGAGATCCTGTCACAAATAGAATCGAAGAAGATAGAGAGTTCCACGGACAATGCTGATATGACAGAAACGGCACAGGCATGCGGGCAGACATCCTTTACCCGTATCAATGAGGATCAGAATTATTATTTTAATGACAACGGAGACCTTGTGATCGTGCTTGACGGCAGCCAGATCAGTGCCGATGCGGAGGAACACCCGGAATTTATCATTGATCCGTCGCTTCTGCAGTGATTCTTACGGCAGGCAGCCGCCTTACGGTTTATGGTTTAACGCTTCATGCTGCCGCGGTCGCCGTGCAGGACGCGCTGCTGCACCGAGGCGTCGGGAGAAATGAGATTTCCCCTTGCGTCATAGTAGGTGAGCAGCGAGGAATTCCGTGCCGGTGTGCGTTTCCCGTCTTCGGATAAAAGGGAACGGAAGTTTTTGTGATCTCCGGATTTGAGCGCGTTTAGAATGCGGGCGTCATTGCCGGCGTGCAGGGTATCCTGTGCGCCGGTTTTTTTGTCCGTGCCACTGTTCACGGTTCCGGCTGCCATGTTTCCCGCAGGTGTTTTGTCCGCCGCATCGGGACCGTTCGCAGAATTGCCCGCCTGCAATGTTACGGAGCCTGCGGGCTCTGTCGGTTCGTCTGCCGCAGCGTCTTTTGCATCGTGCAGCTCTTCATCGGTAACGACGTCGTCCTTTTTTGCAGGGGTGCTCTCCCAGATCGTACTCCAAAGCCGGCGCAGCATTTGCTTCGCGCGGGCAAAAAAAGTACGCAGGGAATCGGTAAGAGAAGGCTGGGAGTCCGCCGCCTTTTTTGCGGGGGCAGAGTCGGTTTCAGTCAGTTCGCGCAGTTCAAGCGCGGCAGAAGCCTGAAAGGAACCGGCCTGTTTTTTTTCAGCCCCGGAGGTCTCTTTTTCTTCATCGGAGGGGGGTTCGTAGAGAACGCCTTCTTCGGCATAATCCAGATTAAATTTTCCTTTTTCTGTATTGGAACCGGATACCTTTTTTGATTGTTTTTTATTTTGATAGTCGTGGTATGCTGGATCGCGGATCGGATCAATCATAGTTTTCTCCCAAACATTGTTTTTTTACCGGAAATCCTATATACTTAATATCGGTATTGTAGCAAAGAAACTAAGGGGTACGCAAGAGAAAAGGAGGAAGTGTTATATGGAAGGGTTATCAATTCCGATGATCGCGGGAATTGCAGCCGTGCTGCTGATCGTGATTTTGTTTGCCGTCGGGTATGTTAAGGCGCCGCCCGATATGGCGTTTATCATTTCGGGCGTTAAGAAGAAATCAAAGATCGTGATCGGAAAGGCAAGCATCCGGGTTCCGTTTTTTGAGCGGCTCGATAAGCTGAATCTGCGGCTGATCCCGATCGACGTCAAAACGAGCAATGCGGTGCCGACAGCGGATTACATCAACATCAATGTGGACGCGACCGTTAATGTCAAGATCAGCAATGAGCCGGATAAGCTGCGGCTTGCGGCAGAGAACTTTTTGAACAAAAACACCGAATATATCGCGAGCGTGGCGAGGGAAGTGCTTGAGGGTAATGTCCGTGAGATCGTCGGAAAAATGAAGCTGGAGGAAATGGTTTCCGACCGGCAGAAGTTCGCGACGCTCGTAAAAGAGAATGCCGAGCCGGATTTAGCGGCGATGGGCTTAGACATCATCAGCTTCAATGTCCAGAATTTTGTGGACGGCAACGAAGTCATTGAGAACTTAGGTATTGATAATATCGTAAAGATCAAGAAAGCGGCGGCGATCGCCCGCGCCGAGAGCGAGAGAGATATTAAGGTGGCGCAGGCATCGGCGGATAAGGAATCGAACGACGCCGCCGTCGCGGCACAGACCGAGATCGCAAAGCGCCAGAATGAGCTTGCGATCAAGAAATCGGAATTGCAGCAGGAGTCCGATACGAAAAAGGCAATGGCGGACGCGGCGTACGAGATCCAGAAAGAGGAACAGCGTAAGACAATCGAGATCACGACTGCGAATGCGGATATTGCGCGTCAGGAGCGGGAGATCGAATTAAAGCAGAAGGAAGTTGCCGTTAAGGAGCATGCGCTGGAAGCGGAAGTAAAGAAGCAGGCTGAGGCAGATAAATATGCGGCGCAGCAGAAGGCGGATGCGGCGCTCTACCAGCGTCAGAAGGAAGCCGAGGCAAAGCAGTTTGAAGTGCAGCATGCCGCGGAAGCCAGACAGTTTGAGATCGAGCGTGAGGCACAGGCAAGAAAAGCGCAGGCGGAAGCAGAGCGCTATGCAAAGGAGCAGGAAGCCGAGGGTATCCGTAAAGTCGGGGAGGCTGAGGCTGCTGCGATTCAGGCGAAGGGTCTTGCCGAAGCGGAAGCGATGGAGAAAAAGGCGGAAGCATATGCGAAGTACAATAAAGCTGCCGTTGCGGAAATGATGATCGGGGTTCTGCCTGAAATCGCGGCGAAAATCGCCGAGCCGCTTAAGCAGATCGACAAGATCACGATCATCGGCGGAGAGGGCGGAACAAACGGCGTCGATCAGGTTGCCGGAAATGTACCCGCCGTCATGGCCAAATTGTTCGAAAGCATGAAGGAGACGACGGGCATCGATTTAGCGGAGATCGTGAAGGCGGACACCTATGACGCGAAAGTCAACCGCAACGTGAACCTCACAGGACTTGACGATGTGCATGTGGTCGTGGAACCTAAGGAAACGATATAAAGAGATATGGTATATACGATATGCAGATATATATTCAACGCAGGCACGTTTTCGCTGCTTTCGGTTCGCAGCGGTACATAACATGCCAAAATACGGCATGTAAGTACCGTGCACCAAAGGAATTTCAAAGAAATTCCTTTGGTGCACCTGCTTATCGATTGTATATCTGCATAAGCATATATGTTTTTAGGCAAGCCCCATCGCCATGCAGATCAGATACAGCAGTCCTAAATGGACCGGATAAAACGCGTAAAATATATATTTGAGGTTCAGACCCCGCCTGCCGTTATAGCGGGAGACCGGGATGAGCATCAGGAATGCCGTGGCTTCCATAATGTCCATGATCGTTAAGCAGATGCATCCTGCGAGCATGGATTTGACTGGTTTTTGACGGAAGGCATACATCAGCGCGATCGTAATGACGCCCATGCCGCCGTAGTCAGTCATAAGCAGATCGGCGGCAAGCGCGGTAAGACAGAGGGCACTTAAGTCCGCGCCGATCAGTCCGGCATATGCGGCGGAATGTTTTCGGGAAATCAGGAAGAACACGAACGCGGTTAAGGCGGCTGTGACAGTAATGAGAACAAGCCGGAATCCCCAGATCCCCAGTGTGAATAACAGATTTCCGAGGAACGGTTCGAGCAGACTGTAGACCAGATTTTCGACGGCGAGACCGCTATAGAAGCCGGTAAAGAGAGCGCCGGCGATCATGCCGATGATGGCGGGCACACCGCCTTTGATATGCTCTGCAAGGAACGAAAAAGCGCACATGGCAAGCATACCGAGGAACAGGGTGAAAAATACATTCTGATAGCTGGCATAGAACCATTCTCCCCGAAATGCAAAATCGAACGGAATCTCGGAGATCAGCGCGAACAGAAACAGACGCAGCGCGTATTTCTTACGGTTGTGCGTATGGGCGAAGCCTTCCACGAGAAGAAAACAGAAAACCGGAAAGCCGAAACGTCCGATCATGCGCATGGCGAAGTAAGAGACGTAGAGCAACCGGTGTCCGGCAATCCAGTTTGCCATGGATTCCTGACTGATGGAAGCGAGCATATAGCCTGCGCGCATCATCATGCGTTCTAAGATTGTGGCGGCGGTGTGGTCGATGAGCATGGAAATGATTGCGATCAGCTTGATCGTGCTTCCGGTAAACCCTTTTTTAGCGGGGAAACCGGATGCGGCATCCGTGGTATTTACAACATTGAGATGTGTGGTCGTCATCGTGGTTACTCCTTATGGATTTAAGAATGAGTCCGCCTATTCTGCAGACGAAATTTATTCTACGCTTGAATCAAAGGTAAGTCAATAAAATAAAACGGAGGGTATTTTTTATGGAACAGAAGTATCGAAACATACATTTGGGAAAGGCAGCGTGTGGTCTCGATCTGGGAGATGGAAGTGAACGCGCGGAGTATGTGAATCAGGATTATATCCTATGGAAGCTGAAACGCCCGCACCGCTGCGTGAACATCATGTATACGCTGTATCCGCACGATGAACAGTGGCCGCAGCGTATCAGCGAGGCATGTAAAGATATGGAGATCCATTTTCAATGGGATTATCCGTATGACGATTATTTTCCGTATGGTGCGGACGGTCAGCCGTTTGAGCAGATGAAAGATATCCGCAGACACGGGCAGGACGTTCTGCTGACGCTGACGGTGGACTGCGGACTCTCGGATGACGAGCTGCGTGCGGTTGCACGGGACCTGCGCCCGTTCGGCAGAATGCGCATCCGCATCAATCATGAATGTACCGGGGATTGGTTTACCCATAATAAACGCTATAGTTTTGAAGAAATCGGTCAATTCTTTGTCCGTTTTGACCGGATCATCAAAGAGGAGGCGCCGAATGTGCAGACAATTCTCTGCGCAGGCTTCTTAAAAGATGACGGCTCCGAAATGGAGCAGGAAAAGGCGCTGATCGATGCATATAAAGCGGCGGATATCTGGTCTGCGGACCGCTATCTCGCGCTGCATTACGGCTGGCCCTATGACGTTGCGGAGGCGGGCGGCGGAAAATATACCGCCACGAGTGTGGACTACACGTTCGAGGCATATAAAAAGACAGCGGCGCACCTTACAAGGCTTTGCGGCAAAAAGCCGATGACGACGGCAGAGTTTAATGTGGACGGTGACGTGACCGGTGCCGCAATGCAGGGCGAGGCAGTGAAACGTTTTGCGTGGAAGGTACGCGATGAGAAAGCGGACTGGTTTCAGGGGATTTCGATGTATCAGTTCCGTGACAGAGGCAGACTCGGCTTGGAGCAGGAAGACCCGAATAATAAGGCGGTCGGCATTGAGCAGCCGCTTATGAAAGATTATCAGGAAGTGCTTGAGGATCCCTATTTTAATCCGGTCATGACTGAGGGAGAGCAGGTGCAGTTTCCGGCAGTGATGCGCTGGGGCGGTTCGGAGGATGCGGACGGGATCGCTGTTCCGGTCACATTTGAGAAGCAGCCGGATTTCTGCGAGATCACGTTTGAGGACGAGACCGGCATCATGCTTCACGTGAACGGACGCTGGTTTTATAAAGCGCCCCGGACAAAGACGATCGACTTAATGCCCGCATTTTGGGAGAAGCCGGTCACTGCGGGGGAAACGGTCACGGTATCCATATTCGCGCCGCCTGCTGATGGCGTGAACCCGCAGACGGACAGGGAGGACTGGGCGACGAATTATTATGCCGAGTTAAAGAGCGCGCCTACGTTCCGAATCCGATACGAGGTTCCGGGTAAAGTTATGTAAAGTTTTAATATAGCAAAAGCATCGAAGAAACCTGATTTGGCGGGAGGGCGATTAATGAGGAGGCGTCGTATGGATAAAAAAGCAGCGGCAGCCGTGTCGGTGATCGGCGGAAGCGACGGACCGACCAGTATTTTTCTGGCAGGCGGGGGAAGACAAAAAGAGAAGAATCCCTGGCGCAGATTCAAAGCGGCGCAGCGCAATGCGGCATACCAAAGAAGACGTGCCAGGGCGGAAAAAAGCATCCGCCCCGGCGCACACAGCATGGAGGAGCTTGAGACTTACATGATCGGGAAATACGGTGCGGTCGAAGTGCCGCATGATGATCCGGTCTATGTGGAAAACTGTAAAAACATGCGTGCCGCGCTTGCAATGCATTATCACCCTGAGCTTGTCGGCGAACGTCCGCCGAAACCGGATATGGAAGCGATCCGGGCACTTGATGAGCCTGGGCAGAAAGAAGCGCTAAAAGAGTATATGGAGGCATGCATGCGTGTGCAGGAGCGTGCCGCGGCACTGTCAGAAGACGTGATGCCGATCGATTATCACTGTTATGAGATCAAACCGGGGGAATACAGTCAGGTACATATTGAATTGGAAAAGCTGCATGGCTTTGTGAACGGCGGGTGCAGCGCTTCAACGATGCGCCGCCACGGGGGGAAACGCCTGATGAAAGAGGCAAAACAGATCATGGCGGATATTCACCGCTATTACGGGGTGACAGAGGAGGATATCCGGGAAAAGAGCGAGCGGTATCATGAGCTGCTTGTCGTGCTGACGGATGTGATGTGACGATCAAAACTGACAGTGGTTATATAAAGAGCCGGCAGAAAAAGAAACAAGGGAGAGGCGGGGGCGGCAGCAAAAAAGAAACAGCAGTGAAGGGAAACGTCAACAAATGAAAGACCGTGGCAAAATAGCAAGTGGCGACAAAAAGGATCATGATAGAAATGAGGGCTGCGGAGAAATAGGAAACAATCGCAAAATGAAGAACGGAGGGTATCGGATATGATTTATAAGGAGTTTCAGGGGGAGCGTTTATCCGCGCTTGGTATGGGAGCAATGCGCCTGCCGGTCATCGGAGGCGATGGCGCAAAAATTGACGAGGCGGCAGTCGCTGAAATGGTCGCTTATGCGATGGAGCAGGGCGTCAATTATTACGATACGGCGTGGGGATACCACGACGGAAATTCCGAGCTTGTGATGGGAAAAGCTGTAAGCGGATATCCGAGGGAGAAGTTTTTCCTTGCGACGAAATTTCCGGGTTATGACCTATCCAATATGCCGAAGGTCAAAGAAATCTTTGAGCGCCAGCTTGAGAAATGCCGTGTTAATTATTTTGATTTTTATTTGTTCCACAATGTCTGTGAAATGAATATCAACGAATACCTTGATGATGAAAAGTACGGAATTTATACATATTTGATGGAACAGAAGAAAGGCGGGCGTATCCGCCATCTCGGATTTTCCGCGCACGGAAGTGTGGATGTGATCAGACGTTTTCTGGAAGCTTACGGAAAAGATATGGAGTTCTGCCAGTTACAGATCAATTATCTGGACTGGACGTTCCAGGATGCAAAAAAGAAAGTGGAGCTTTTGAACGAATACGGGATTCCCGTATGGGTCATGGAGCCGCTTCGCGGAGGAAAGCTGGCATCGCTTGCGGCACAGGATGAAGAAAAATTAAAAGCACTGCGTCCCGATGAGGGGATTCCGGCATGGGCGTTCCGCTTTTTGCAGAGCCAAAAGTCCGTTACGGTGACGCTCTCCGGCATGTCCGATCTGGGGCAGTTAAAAGATAACATCCGGACATTTAGCGAGGAACGGCCGCTCAACGAAACGGAAATGCGGACCCTCACGGAAATTGCGGATGCGATGGTAAAAAAGATCGTGCTTCCCTGTACGGCATGCCGTTACTGTACGACGCATTGTCCGAAAGGGCTGGACATACCAAAACTGCTGGCGCTCTATAATGAGCACTGCTTCACGGGAGGCGGATTCCTTGCCCCGATGGCACTGATGGCGGAACCGGAAGAGAAGCTGCCAAGCGCCTGCATCGGATGCAGAAGCTGTGAGAAAGTATGTCCGCAGCAGATCAAGATTTCCGAGGCGATGTCTGACTTTTCGGAGAAGCTGAAAGCGTAAGCGTATGCACTCCGGAAAGCGGCTGCGGTTACGGATGTGAAATAGAAAAGAGTTTCGCCGGTCAATGCGAAACTCTTTTCTGATTGTCGGAATTGTAAGATGATTTGACAGGATCTTACGAAAGAAACGGCATTCCCGCAAGCCGGACAAGGAATGCGGCGAGCCATGCGACCACGCACTGCCCGACGACAACGGCACATGCCCATTTTGTGCCAAGTTCCCGCTTAATGGCGGCGATCGCCGCAACGCAGGGCGTATAGAGCAGGCAGAATACGAGTAATGAGGCGGCGCTTAGCGGGGTAAGGACTCCGTAGAGCGCCGCTTCTGACGGTATGAGAACAGACAGCGTTGCGACAACGCTTTCCTTTGCCATAAAGCCGGTGATCAGCGCCGTCGATATTCTCCAGTCACCGAAACCGAGAGGCAGAAAAACCGGTGCGATAAAGCCTGCAAGAAGCGCAAGAATGCTGTCCTGTGAATCAGATACCATATTAAAGGTAAGGCTAAAGGTCTGCAAGAACCAGATCACGATCGTGGCGATAAAGATGACCGTGAATGCACGCTGAAGGAAATCCTTTGCCTTGTCCCATAACAGCATCATGACATTCTTAAAACCCGGCAGACGATAGTTTGGAAGTTCCATGACGAACGGAACAGGCTCGCCCTTAAACAGGCTGCTTTTCATGATCAGCGCAGCGAGGATGCCAGCCATAATGCCGCCAAAATAGAGCAGGATCATGACGAGCGCCCCGTAACGCGGGAAAAAAGCCGCCGTGAAAAAGCCGTAGATCGGAAGCTTGGCGGAACAGCTCATAAAGGGTGTCAGCAGGATCGTCATTTTGCGGTCGCGTTCCGATGACAGGGTCCGGCTTGCCATAACGCCGGGAACCGTACAGCCGAAGCCGATCAGCATCGGTACGATGCTGCGCCCCGAAAGACCGATCTTGCGCAGAAGCTTGTCCATGACGAACGCGACGCGCGCCATATAGCCGCTGTCCTCTAACATCGACAAAAAGAAGAACAGGGTCACGATGATCGGCAGAAAACTTAAAACACTGCCGACACCGTTAAAAATGCCGTCTATGAGAAGTGAATGCAGGGCGCGGTTGACATGCCCAGCCGTGAGGGCGGCATCTGTCAGGCCGGTCAGGCAGTCGATGCCCGCTGCGAGCAGATTTTGAAGCCCTGCGCCGATGACATGGAAGGTTAGGAAAAAAACGAGTCCCATGATGCCGACAAACGCGGGGATCGCAGTATATTTTCCGGTCAGGAAGCGGTCGAGCTTACGGCTCCTTACATGTTCTTTGCTCTCTCCCGCCTTCACGACTGTATCATCGCATACTTTTTTTATAAAATGAAACCGCATATCGGCAATGGCGGCGGCGCGGTCGAGTCCCCGCTCTTTTTCCATCTGTGCGATGACGTGCTCAAGCATATGTAACTCGTTTTCATCCAAAGAAAGCGCGTCAAGAATCTGCGTATCGCCCTCGACGATCTTTGACGCCGCAAAGCGGATCGGGATCTCTGCTTTTTGTGCATGATCTTCAATCAGGTGCATGATGCCGTGAATACAGCGGTGGACGGCGCTTCCCTCATCGTCGGCGCTGCAAAAATCCATGCGGGTCGGGCATTCCTGATATTTGGCAACGTGAACGGCATGCTCGATCAGCTCGTGAATGCCCTCGTTTTTGGCGGCGGAGATCGGCACGACCGGGACTCCTAATGCCTCTTCCATTTCGTTAATCAGAATGGATCCGCCGTTTTCACGTACCTCGTCCATCATGTTGAGTGCAACGACCATGGGAATATGGAGTTCCATGAGCTGCATGGTCAGATAGAGGTTCCGCTCAATATTAGAAGCGTCCACGATATTGATGATGCCCTTTGGCTTTTCCGAGAGGATGTAGGCGCGTGTGACCAGTTCTTCGCTGCTGTACGGGGACATCGAATAAATGCCGGGAAGATCAGTGATGAGTGTATTCGGATAACCTTTGATCACGCCGTCCTTGCGGTCGACCGTAACGCCCGGAAAGTTGCCGACATGCTGATTCGATCCGGTCAGGCGGTTAAACAGTGTCGTTTTTCCGCAATTTTGGTTTCCGGCGAGTGCAAAGGTCAGCGTCTCTGTTTCGGGAAGCGGATGCTCTTCCTCTTTGCAGTGATATTTGCCGCCCTCACCGAGACCCGGATGAGGGATCGTTTTTTTTCGTTCTTTTTTCGTTTGTCCTGATGCGGGTGAAGCTTCGGTAATGGTGATCTTTGCGGCGTCATCAAGGCGCAGCGTCAGTTCATAGCCATGGATCAAAAGTTCCATCGGGTCGCCCATCGGCGCAAATTTGACCAAAGTCACTTCCGCGCCCGGAATCAGACCCATATCCAGAAAATGCTGTCTTAAGGCGCCCTCTCCGCCGACGGAAAGGATAACGGCGGATTCGCCGGTCTTTAGTTCTTTCAGTGTCATGAGTAAGCCCCCTTGGAGTGAAATATCTTGTCCTGCATATTGTAGCACATTGGGGAAGGAATCACCATACCGTCATTTGGCAAAGGCGCGGCTGTCTTAGCCGGGATGCGGCATAGCGGTATGCCGGAGGCATGAGGCATTCAAAAAACCTCTGAGACATGGCATGTGTGCGCGTCTCAGAGGTTCTTGAATATCATTGCTGTTAGGCAGTTATTTACGGGTGTTACGGAGTGAAGCTGTGGGGAGTAGAATCATCTTCTATGATATCATCCGATGGAACGACGGTGATGGATTCCTCGATCATTCCATCCGGTGTGAGCGGTAAAGTGGGAATCTCTTCTGAAGTTCCGAAACTAAATTCATGTAATACAGGAATATCATCTGTTACCAGATCGTTATCAAAAGTTACAGTTTCCTCATTGGGAACTATGGTGATAGATTCTATCAAAACTCTATTAGATATATGGTCTTTGTCGGGAGGAAACATGAAGGAGCATATAAAAAGCCCGACTAGGAGCATGACTGATGTACCAATAATCATCTTTTTTTTCATATAGAAACACCTCGATTCATATAAAAACTAAAAGGCATAGTAACCTTCGTAATGGACAGTGGTAAAGGAATAGCCCATAATGTCGCCATCATCCGTATAAAGTTCATAAACAGTAATTCCGGCGGCGCGCTTTTCTGAAATCTCTTGTTCTAAATCGAATGAAGATTCCTGCGCATGTACAGTGGGTGTGTTTGTTAGTAAAATCGTTGAGCATAACACAGCAGCAATTAAAATAGTCTTGCATGTTTGAATCACTTTTTTCATGAAAATCCCCCTTCCATATTAATGAAGAGCACTAAATGAAGTACTTGGTTACATGGAAATCATAGTTCAATTTCAGGAAATTGTCAATAGACATATGTAAAAAATTTTGCTGCGCAAAATTTTTCAAATATTTCCCAAAAACGCTTGCAATATGGGATAAGGAAAAGGTACTATAAAGATGATTATGCAAAAGTCGAATTCTGAAACAGTCGCAGTATCCACGCTTGCAGAAAAGCGGTATGCGATGCGAAAGAGAAATCATAATTGTAGTAAGGTGGAGAAATGTTATGGAAAAAAAGAAGACAGTACTCATAGCGGACGATGCGGATATTAACCGCGAGATATTAAAGGTTGTTTTTAAGGAGCAGTTCCGCGTCCTTGAAGCAGCGGACGGCGAGCAGGCAATTGAGATCTTAGATGCCGGACATGATGAGATCGTCATGCTGTTTCTCGATTTGATGATGCCGAAGAAGAACGGTTTAGAGGTCATGGAGTATATGACACAGAAAGGCTATATGAAAAGGATCCCCGTTATCATGATCACCGGGGAAGCGACGGCAGAATCTGACTTAAAGGCATATGAATACGGCGCGTCGGATATTATTTATAAGCCGTTTAACGCGAAGGTTGTCATGCGCCGAACCTTAAATGTACTGGAGCTGTTTGAAAACAGGATCGATATTGAACAGAAACTGGAGGAGCGGACGAACGAGCTTGTCGTCATGCAGAAACGTTTGGAAAAGAATAATGAATTTCTGATCAATGCGCTAAGCTCTGTTGTTGAGTTCCGGAGTCTGGAATCCGGAGAGCATATTAAGCGGGTTAAATATTTCACGCGGATATTGATGAATTACATGATGAAGTTCCATCCAGAGTACCAGCTGACAAAAGAGCAGGTCAGTATGATCGTTAATGCGTCGGCACTGCATGATATTGGTAAGATCACCATTCCGGACAGCATTTTGCTAAAACCCGGAAAGCTGACGACGGATGAATTCGAACAGATGAAGAAGCACACGACGAACGGCTGTGAATTATTGGAGCGCTTTAAGCAGGAGGAAAGTGATTTTTATAAATATTGCTATGACATCTGCCGCTACCATCATGAACGCTATAACGGCAAAGGATATCCTGACGGTCTTGTAGGAGAGGAGATTCCGATCTGGGCGCAGGTCGTTTCGATCGTGGATGTCTATGATGCGCTTGTAAGCAAGCGTGTATACAAGATGGCATATCCGGCGGATGAAGCGGTTCATATGATACATAACGGGGAGTGCGGAGAGTTCTCGCCAAAAGTGATGGAAGTTTTTGATCTGGCAAAGGATGATCTGTTCGAGATCGGGCAGGGAATCTCTTATGTGGATGCTGCGGGCGCGATGACGCGTCTGACGGATACCGCTCTGTAAGAAAGCATAGCCGGAGAACATTGAATAAAGCATAAACAGCCGGGCATGGAATTAAAAAGGGTTCTTTGTCCGGTTTGTTTGTGTTTTATTATATTCTTGTGACAAAAAACGATGCTCCATATTGATTTACGATCCATATGTGGTTGACAGGCGGACGAAGATAACGGGTATTCCCGGCAAAAGGATTCTTATATCAATGTCATATTTTCAGGAACAAAATAGAAAAAAGTCGAATATACTAATGTAAAGTATGAAGAAAATCACTAAACCTGAAAATAACCTGCTAAGTAAATTCCTTTACACCGGAAAGCGAAAAGCAGGCATTTTTCTTAACGATTGTTTGTGCCGCCAGTAGCGGCATGACTGGAAGGTAAAATGTAGCGACCGCCGTTTCTGAGATTGACGACGTCGGATTGCTTTGGTAAAATATAGAAAACATTCGGGATATTAACCTTAGCGGCGACATGCTGCCGGGCGGCGGGAGAGCGCTTCGTCCGGCATAATGATCGTGACAAAATATGAATTAAGACAAGGGGGAAATATTGTGAAGCAGATAAAGTGGAATGACAGATACAAACTTGGCGTTGATTTTATTGACAAAGAGCATAAATTGCTGTTTTCTACGATGGATAGGCTGTTAAGCTTAAGTGAGAATGAAGAGAAAACCGAGTGGGCATGCCGGGAAGGCGTTAAATATCTGAAAAATCACTCCATAGAGCATTTTGAGCATGAGGAAGAGTACATGCGCTCGATCGGCTACAGTGAATACGAGGTGCATAAACGCCTTCATGATGACTTTCGTGACAAAATGCTGCCGGCGCTCGAAAAAGAGATGGAGGATTCGAAGTTTTCGACAGAAGCGATCCGGCATTTTCTCGGTGTCTGTATCGGGTGGGTCGTTGCGCACACCCTGACTGAGGATATGGCGATCTCTGGAAGAACGCACAGTAAGTGGACGGACATTCCAAAGGAAAACGAGCAGGAAATCATGGAGGAGACGCTGACCCAGCTTTTGCAGGAAATGTTTCGCGTGAAGGCGAGACTGATCAGCGGACAGTATGCCGCCGAAAATTTTGGAAAGGTCGTATGCTGCCGGTTTATTTACCGCGGTGAGAAAAAAGAAAAGTGGGAGATCACGCTCGTCTTTGAGGAACAGCTTCTGCTGACAGTTGTGGGTGCCATATTTAATGCCGAATATAAAAAAGTGGACGATATGGTGATCAATATCGGCAGATATTTATCCAGACAATTCATGGAACGTGTGCGTGAGAGCTTTCCGGCACTGGCTTCCTATACGCTCGAAAAAGAAAATCTGCTGACCTATGAGCAGCTTGTGGATTCTTTTGACCGTGTGCAGCCGTCCTGCAGCCTGCTGTTTGATACGGGAGAAGGTTACTTTGCGTTTTGCGCGGCGACGGCAGATTTCGTCCGCAGCAAAAGTGCATCCGATATTGATGCGGAAAACGCGATGGATACAGTCATGCAATATCTGATCAATGAAGATGTCTCGTGGAAAGAACAAAAGAAAAAAATTCTTGTAGTGGATGATTCGGATTTTATGCGGTGCAAGATTGCAAGTTTGTTTGAGAAGGATTATGACGTGTCGGAAGTGGGATCGAGCATTTCCGCAATCCAAAGCATCACGGTAAACAGGCCGGATCTTGTTCTGCTAGATTATGAGATGCCTGTCTGCGACGGAAGGCAGACGCTTGAAATGATTTGTTCCGAAAAAGCGACAGCGAATATTCCTGTTATCTTCCTGACCGGAAGGGGCGACCGGGAAAGCGTCAAAAAAGTAATGGCGCTGAAGCCGGAAGGCTATCTCCTGAAAACAATGCCCGAGGAGGACATCAAAAAGATTATTGATGATTTCTTTGCGAAGAGATCATAGATTGAGGGCCATAGAGAAGTACTGAAAAAAGAAAAACACTGAGAATAGAAACGGGGAAAACTGATTTTTTCAGCCACCCCGTTTTTTCTTGCAAGAAAAAAGCCCTAGAACCTGCATAAATGCAAGCCCTAAGACTTCCCGTGCACCGCCAGGGGCTCGAACCCTGGACACCCTGATTAAGAGTCAGGTGCTCTACCAACTGAGCTAGCGGTGCATATTGTCTGCAACGTTTACCGTTTATAACGTTACCATATTTACAACGCAAGAGTTATTATAGTATAATGCTGTTTGTTTGGCAAGCTTTTTTTTCAAAATTTTCAAAAAATAGGAATCTTTTGTACATTTTGGCATAAAAGGCATCGGACAACCTAAAAAAATCGCAGTTGGGAGGTTTATAAATGATAAAAGAAAGAATAGCAAAACTGCAGGAATTGATGAAAGAGAGAGGGATCGATTACTATATCGTACCCTCGGACGACTATCACAGCTCGGAGTATGTACATGAGTATTTTAAGTGCCGTGAATTTCTATCGGGCTTCACCGGCTCTGCGGGAACGCTGATCGTCGGCGCGGACAGCGCGGGGCTGTGGACGGACGGCAGATATTTTCTGCAGGCAGAGCAGCAGCTTTGCGGCAGCGGCATTATCTTGTACAGATCGGGTGAAAAGGGAGTGCCGACCATAACGGAGTACCTTGCCGGTGCGCTTTGCGATGGCGGCGTACTTGGATTTGACGGTCGTGTGCTTACAAAATCGTTTGTGGACAAATTAATGGCAGCAATAGAGGAACAGAAAAAAGGCGCTTCCGATGAAGTGACGCTTCATTATGATGAGGATCTTGCGGGCAAAGTGTGGGAAGACCGTCCTGCGCTTACGGCAAAACCGGCCTATGAGCTGGATATCCGCTATTCGGGTGAGAGCCGTGCGGATAAGCTTGCGCGTGTGCGCGCGGAATTTGCAAAGCAGGAGGCGGACTGCCTGATCCTTACGAGCCTTGACGATATTGCATGGCTGCTGAACATCCGCGGAGATGATGTCGCATATAATCCGGTCGTGCGCTCCTATCTTCTGATCAGAAAAGAGGATGCCGTTTTGTACATGGATCGTAAAGCGTGTCCGCCAGAACTGGCAGCTTCACTCGAGAATGACAATGTTGTCATAAAAGATTACGATACCATTTATGAGGATGTGAGGACACTTCCGGACGGCACAGTAGTACAGTGGGATGAGCAGGTCGTGAATGATACGATGATCAGGAGCCTGAATCCGGCCTGCCATGCAGTTGACCGTGAAAATCCGACCATACTGTTTAAGGCATGCAAAAATCCGACAGAGGTTCAGAACATGCGCAAAGCACATGTGAAGGACGGCGTGGCGCTCTGTAAGTTTTTATGCTGGCTGGAGGGCGCGGTGCCTCAGGGGAATGTGACAGAACTGTCAGCAGCGGATAAGCTGGAAGAATTTCGCCGTGAGCAGGAACATTACCGGGGGCAGAGCTTTGATCCGATCATCGGTTACGGTGAGCATGGCGCGATCATTCATTACAGTGCGACTAAGGAGAGCAACGCGGTGTTAAAGCCGGAAGGTTTTGTGCTCATGGACACGGGCGGGCAGTATCTTGAGGGAACAACGGATGTGACAAGGACCGTAGCGCTCGGTGCATTGACGGCAGAACAAAAAAAGCATTATACGGCGGTCTTAAAGGGAAATCTGAATCTGGCTTCGGCAAAGTTCATGGAAGGAACGACAGGACTGAATCTTGATTATTTGGCGAGGAAAGCGTTATGGGAGCTGCGGCTTGACTACCGGCACGGCACAGGGCACGGAGTCGGATATTTCTTAAATGTCCATGAGGGACCGAATGCTATCCGGTTAAAGGCAGTAACGGGCAGGGAAACGAAAACGCCGTTTATGGAGGGTATGATCACATCGGATGAGCCGGGCGTCTATTTTGACGGACAATACGGTATTCGACTGGAGAATCTGATCGTCTGCTGTAAGGATCAGGAAACGGAGTACGGGCAGCTGATGCGGCATGAATATCTGACGCTGGTACCGTTTGATTTGCGTGCAGTGGATGTGTCGATGCTGACCGCGGAGGAGTGTTCGGTTCTGAATGCGTACCACAAGAAGGTATATGATACGATCAGCCCGATGCTGAATGAGGATGAGCGCGAGTGGCTTTCAAAAGCAACTGCGGCAATCTGAGAGGTTAAATAAGCTGTCGCTCAAAAGGAGCGCAGTTTGCAAATATTCCATTCAAATGCGGGTGCGGTTGCCTGCAAGAAATGGCGGGGGGAGGAAAACCATGATTTTTGATACGCATGCGCATTATGATGACAGTGCATTTGACGAAGATCGTGAGGAGCTGCTTGGCGGCATGAATGATCACGGAATCGGCACGATCGTTACGATCGGCGCGGATATGAAGACAAGCGCAGCCGCCGTCAGGCTGACCGAACGTTATTCTTTTATCTATGGAGCCGTCGGCGTACACCCGTCCGAAACGACCGGGCTTACGGAACGTGACATGGAGCAGTTAAAAGAATATGCGGCATTGCCGAGGATCGTGGCGATCGGAGAAATCGGGCTTGATTATCATTATCCCGACACTGACCGCGAGGTCCAACAGCATTGGTTTGCGCGTCAGCTCGAACTGGCGAAAGAGGTGTGCCTTCCGGTCGTGATCCATTCGCGCGATGCGGCGCAGGATACCATGAGGATTATGAAGGAGCAGCACTGCGAGGAAATCGGAGGCGTGATTCATTGTTTTTCATATTCTAAAGAGCAGGCGCTTCAATATGTGGATATGGGATTTTACATCGGAGTCGGCGGTGTGATCACGTTTAAGAATGCGAAGAAACTGGTGGAAGCAGTGGAGGCAGTTCCGATTGAGAGGATCGTGCTTGAGACGGACGCGCCGTATCTTTCGCCGGAACCGGAGCGCGGCAGGCGAAATCACTCGGGAAAACTGGTCTATGTCGCGGACAGGGTCGCCGGGCTGAAAGGCGTAACGGTGCAGGAACTGATTCGTATTACGGAGGAAAACGCCCGCAGGCTGTACCGGATGGAAGCGGACGTATAGCGGATGGGAAGCGGTTATGCAATAAACGGGCAGCAGGCAGATAACAGTGAGCGGTCAGCGGACAGGCAGCAGCCGGGAAGCAGATAAACAGCGGACTGCCGGCAGAAGGTCAGCAGGAAAAGAAAAGCGGAAGGGACGGAACTGGCATTATGGCAGATCTTGGAAAACCACAAAACACGATCGCGGTTTTGCAGAAATATCAGTTTCATTTTCAAAAAAAGTTCGGGCAGAATTTTCTGATCGATGAGCGTGTGATCGGACGTATCATTGACGCTGCCGAAATCGGAAATGATGACTGTGTCATTGAGATCGGGCCGGGGATCGGGACGATGACACAGTATCTTGCCGAGAGGGCCAGGGAGGTGATTGCAGTTGAGATCGACAGGATGCTCATACCGATCCTTGCTGATACACTTTCGGCGTACAACAATGTGACTGTGTTAAATGAGGATATTTTGAAAGTGGATATTGCTGCGCTTGTGCAGGAAAAAAACGGGGGAAAACCTGTAAAGATCGTGGCAAATCTTCCCTACTATATCACGACGCCGATCATCACAGGGCTGCTTGAGAGCAAGGTGCTGGTTGACAGTATCACAGTCATGGTACAGAAAGAAGTTGCGGAGCGTATGCAGGCGGGACCCGGAACGAAGGACTACGGCGCGCTGTCGCTTGCCGTACAGTACTATGCCAGACCGGAGATTGTCGCCCACGTGCCGCCGAACTGCTTTATGCCGAGACCGACAGTCGGCAGTGCGGTCGTGAAGCTGACCCGTTATCCGGAACCGCCGGTTGAGGTAACGGACGTTCATAAAATGTTTGCCTTAATACGCGCTGTATTTAATCAGCGGCGGAAAACAATGGTAAACAGTATTGCGAATGCAAGCGGACTCGGAATACCCAAAGAGCAGATTCTTAATGCATTGGAGCAGATGGGGGAAGATCCGGCCGTGAGGGGGGAAACCTTTACGCTTTCGCAGTTTGCGCAGTTTTCCAATCTGGTGTGTTTTTCAGATTCTTTTTTGGATTCATGAAAGTCTTTTGACATTGAGACAGGCGTATGATACACTTAGTGATAAAGTGGATATATAGTATTTTTTCACAGAATAACCTATTGAAAAGCACAAGCACTAGATATATGAGGTGGCTACCTTGGATAAGTACGAATACAAGTTACGGGCGGAGGAAATCAAAGATTTAATATCCCGGAAGGAATATGCAGAGGCAATGGCGATCGCAGATACCATTGACTGGCGGAGAGTGAAGAACATATCGATGCTGACGATGGTCAGCGATCTCTATAAGATCAACAGGAAGTATGATGTCAGCCGTGACATGCTTTTGTTAGCGTATGACAGGCATCCAGGCGGAAGGACGATCGTATTTTCACTTTGTGAATTGTCCATCAAGCTTGGTGAATTTGTGCAGGCTGTGGAGTATTATAAAGAATTTGTACGCGTTGCGCCGAGTGACAGCGGACGCTTTATCCTAAAATATAAGATCTATGATGCGCAGGAGGTCTCCCTGGAGGAGCGCATTCATGTGCTCGAGGAGTTTAAGGCACTTGACTATCGGGAAAAGTGGGGTTATGAGCTGGCGTTCTTATATCACCGTGCTGGCTTAGAGCGTCAGTGCGTGGCGGAGTGTGATGAGATCATCATTACGTTTGGTGAGGGTAAATATGTCGTGAAGGCAATGGAGCTGAAAATGCTGCACCAGCCGCTCACGCCCGTTCAGCAGGAATTATATGATAACCGCAACGGCGGCAGGCGCCCTGGCGAAAGAAAAAATAAGACGCCGTACGCAGCGGGCGCGCAGGCAGCGGAAAATGACAGAGCTTCAGCTGCTGTACAGCCTGCCGGGGAGACGGGTACGCCGGAGCTTGACATTCATGTTAAAACGCTGGATATGGGAAATAAATACAACACGCTGAATATTCAGGAAGCGCTTGCTAACAGTATGAAGGAGATCATGGCGAAAGATGTGCTGGAGGCAGAAGCGCAGCGCAAGCAGGCAGAGGCGCAGAGAAGAATGGAGGAAGCGCAGCGCAGACAGGAAGAAGAACAGCGCAGGCGGGCTGAAGAGGAGGAACAGATCCGGCGGGAGGAAGAAGAACGGCGCCAGGCAAAATACAGGCAGGAAGAAGAACAACGCAAAATGGCGGAAGTGGAAATGCGCCGGAGACAGGCAGAAGTGCAGCGCCTCGCATTAGAAAAAGAGAAACTCGCTATTGAGCGCGAGCGTCTTGCGCTGGAACAGGAGCGTCTGGCGATGCAGGCAGCGAAGCAGGAACTTTCGTTTGATCCGAATATGGATGCGGAAAGTCTGGTGCGCGATATCGCGGAGCGCGCTGCAAAGACGGCGGAAATAGGTTACGATCATATTTTATCGATGGAAAACGACGGGCAGATCAGTCTTGTCGTGCCGGAGGAGTCCCGTGTGGAAAAACAGATCACGGGGCAGCTCAGCATAGAGGAAGTGCTCAAAGAATGGGAGCGCATGAAGCGCGCGAGCGACCAAAAGAGCATGGATGACTTAAAACAGCGTGTGATGCAGCAGACCGGGGAGATGTTTACCGCGTTTGACCGGAGTACGAAATCGGGACTTTTAGAAGGATTGGAGGATGAGAACAGCACATTGTCCAACCTTCCGATCCAGCCGGCTGCACCGCCGCCGAAACCAAAAACAGAGACTGAGCTCTTTGCAGAGTCCGTGTTAAAAGATGAAGGGCTGGAAGGCGAGGATCTTCCGGGGGTGGAGGAGCTTGCCGAAATTGCGGATGTCTCCGATACCTCTGAGTTTGAAGTGTTTGACGAACTGCCGGAAGACGAGGGACCGGACGAAGACGCATGGGAGGATGAACCTGAGACTTTAGAGGAGCAGCCGGCGGAGACGGAGCCGGCAGGAGCGCCCGGCATGGCGGGCGGGGAAGGCGTTCCCGATGCGTGGAACGGGGCAGAGGCAGAAACGCAGCATGCCGATGCACAGGTTCAGGAACCGGAGAGAGCGCGGCATACTGATATACAGACTCAGGAACCGGCAGGAGCGCCGACGCTTGATTCTGGAGAAATCGATTATGTGGTAGACACGGCAATGATGGGAACGGTGATCGAAGCACTGGAGGCGCAGGGTGCCGGTGCATCCGTAACGGAAACAGGCAGCGCGGCAGATGAGGACGCTGAACCGGAGAACTCTGCGGCGGCCGTAACGGATCCGGACGACGCAGTGTCCGGTGAACCGGGAGCGGATACAGAAGCACTGCAAAGCGCGATTATTGAGGCGGAGCTGGAGGAGCGCAGCGCGAAAAAGGGAAAGGCGGCGCGCAGGGCGCAGGAAAAGGAAGCGGTTTTTAATACCGTTGAAATGAGAAGCGTTGCTGATAAGCTGATTGAAAATACAGAGCGTGAGATCAGGGGCGGGAGCGAACCGTCCGCACCGTCCAGGGCGCTGACCGATGATGAGAAAGAACTGTTTGGAGCACTGATCCAGACCGACCAGATGAAAGACCAGATCGCGGCGGCAATCGATAAGATCAGCCTCGCCGCCTATACGGGCAATGTCATCATCACGGGTGAGAACGGCTCCGGTACGATGACGCTTGCCAAAAACCTGATCAAGAGCGTGCAGATCTCTGACCGGAACTTCTCAGGCAGAGTGGCACGCATATCTGGAGCGGCGCTTGATAAAAAGAATATCGTATCAACACTCTCAAAGCTTCGGGGCGGGGCGCTGATTGTAGAAAAAGCAAACGGCATGAGCGTGGAGTCCCTGAATAAACTGACGCAGTATCTTGAGCAGGAGAGCGAGGGCATTATCGTGATCCTGGAAGACACCAAAATAGAAATGCGCAAATGCCTGAACAAAAATCCGGCGCTCACGGAAAATTTTAACGCACGCATCGATATCAATGCCATGGATAATGACGCGCTTGTGGCTTATGCGAGAGATTATGCGTACGAAAAAGAATACAGTATTGATGATCTTGGCATTCTTGCGCTGTATACAAGGATTTCGGACCTGCAGACGGGAGATCACAGCGTGACGCTTGCAGAAGTGCGTGAGATCATTGATGAAGCAATTTGGAGTGCAGACAGAAAAACCCCGAAACATTTTGTTGATATTTTGTCCGGGAAACGCTATGATGATGAGGATATGATCGTATTAAGAGAAAAAGATTTCATTTGTTAAAAAAGAGACGGCGTTTTGCATACATTCGGAGAAAAAGACGCTATGAGTCAAAGCTAAAGGGGGTATTTGGGATGGCAGAAAAGAGGGCGGCTGCCGCAAAGAAAGCGGAGACAGCTGAAAAGAACGCGAAGGATCTGCTGCGCGATCAGGACGAGGGGAGTGTATTTATTTCCGATGCGGACATGTTCGTGTTCGGACAGGGTTCTCACTATGATATTTACAAGAAGCTGGGTGCGCATCCGTGTATGAAGGACGGGAAGGCAGGCGTTTATTTTGGTGTATGGGCCCCGCATGCGGCAGCCGTGCATGTATTCGGAAGCTTTAACGGATGGAATGAAGAAGCTTGTAATATGGAGCGCCTGGGTGATATCGGAATTTATGCTGCGTTTGTTCCGGAAGCAAAAATCGGAGATATGTATAAATTTCTGGTCTACACGCATGACGGGAGAAAGCTTTATAAGGCGGATCCGTTCGCAAATTATGCGGAGCTCAGACCGGGTACCGCGTCGGTGATCACCGACCTTTCCAGACTGAAATGGACGGACTCTGTGTGGATGGAAGAACGGGCGCAGAAAGATCCGAATAAAGAGCCGATGGCAATTTATGAGTGCCATATCGGATCGTTTATGAAGCATCCCAACGGGACTGCGGACGGATTTTATAATTACCGTGAATTTACCGACCGTATTGTGGAATACCTTAAAGAAATGAAATATACCCATGTGGAACTGATGGGTATTGCAGAGCATCCGTTCGACGGTTCGTGGGGGTATCAGGTAACGGGATATTTTGCACCGACGGCACGTTACGGAACGCCGGAGGACTTTCAATATCTGATCAATACCTTGCACCGCAATAAGATCGGCGTAATCCTGGACTGGGTACCTGCGCATTTTCCGAAGGATGCGCATGGTCTTGCGGATTTTGACGGAGAAGCGCTCTATGAATATCCGGATCCGCGGATGGGGGAGCATCCTGACTGGGGAACCAAAATCTTTAATTATGCAAAGAATGAGGTGCGCAATTTCCTGATCGCCAATGCGCTGTTCTGGCTAAAGGAATTTCATGTGGACGGTCTGCGTGTGGATGCGGTTGCGTCTATGCTTTATCTTGATTATGGAAAGAGCAGCGGCAACTGGGTCCCGAACAAATACGGCGGACACGAGAATCTGGATGCGATCGAATTCTTCAAACATCTGAATTCCGTTGTCAAGGGTTTGCATTCGGGTGCGATCACGATCGCGGAGGAATCTACGGCATGGCCCAAAGTAACGGCGGCGCCGGAAGACGAGGGACTTGGCTTTACCTTTAAGTGGAACATGGGCTGGATGCATGATTTCTGCGATTATATGAAACTGGATCCGCTGTTCCGCAAAAACAACCATCATAAGATGACATTTGCAATGAGCTATAACAGCTCCGAAAAATATATCCTGCCGTTGTCGCATGACGAGGTCGTCCATTTGAAATGTTCGATGGTCAATAAAATGCCGGGTTATCAGGTAGATAAATATGCGAATCTCCGTGTCGGCTACACGTATATGTTCGGGCATGCGGGAAAGAAGCTGCTCTTTATGGGGCAGGATTTTGCACAGGAGCGCGAATGGAGCGAGGCGCGGGAGCTTGACTGGTATCTGCTTGAAAATCCTTTGAACAAAGGAATGCAGGAATATGTAAAGGAACTTCTGAAGCTTTACCGCAAATATCCGTGCCTGTATGAGATCGATGATGACTGGGCGGGATTTGAGTGGATCAACGCCAACGACGGCGACAGGAGCATTTACAGCTTTTTCCGGAAAGACAGTACTGACAAGAACCGTTTATTGTTCATTATGAATATGACGCCGGTGCCGCGCGAAGATTTCCGTGTCGGCGTTCCCCAGAAGAAAAGGTATAAGCTTCTCTTAAACAGCGATGATACGCGCTTTGGAGGAAACGGCAATATCATTCCGGCGGAGATCAGGGCGGAGGCAAAGCCTTGGGACAACAGGGATTATTCGATTGCATTCTCCCTTCCTCCGTATGGCGCTGCGGTGTTTGTTTTTTAAGCGGTCGGATGCTGCCGCCCGCGGCCGGGATGTCAGCGGCGGCGGCAAAATCATAAAATCCCCGCTGCGGGGTAAAGAATCGGGCGAAACAGACCGAAATAAAAGGTGAACGTAAGGATGCGTTCACCTTTTATTTTTGGCAAAAAGACGAATAATGCAGGCAGTCCGATCTGTGGGAAGACGGGGGCTGCGGCAGTGAAACGGAGCGGCTATGAACGTACAGCTTGAAGGAATCGGGCAGGGGAACGTCATAGACAGCAGAACAATTTCATACGGTACCGCAAGGACGTCCGGAACGGACGCAGCCGGCGGATATACATTGGACATTTCTGGTGCAGTTACGGATAACTCGGCTTATGCAGGTCATGGAAGGACCACAGAAGACATCGTGTGCGATGCAATGACTACTGAGGCGGCATTGCAGAGTCAGTATCTGACCGTAATGTCCAATTCTGTCTCTGAAGAAGATTTTGCAGAGCTGACCAAAGAGGGATTCAAACCGTGTGAGACCGACGTTGAGACGGCGGTTACTGTTGTGGATGAGATCAAGGCGGTCCTTGCCGAAGCAGGAATTGTGGTAGATGGATATAATGATGATCTTTCGCAGGAGGATCTGGAAAAAATTACCGGGTCTGCGGTGAGAGCACAGGCGGTTGCACAGGCATTTCATGAAAATGACATCCCTGTCACAGAGGAAAATGTGCGGGACGTCATGGATGCGCTTGAAAAGAGCAGAGATTTGACGAAACCAGTGGACGGGACGATCGCTTATCTTGTCGGGAATGAGATGGAGCCCACGGTTGACGACTTATACCGCGCGCAGCACAGCGGGACAATGGAGGGCATGCGGCAGAGCTACGGCTATTATGATCAAAACGGCAGCGGCTACTATGCAAGGCGTGCGGAGGAGTATGACTGGGATGCGCTCGAAGAGCAGATGGAGAGTGTGATTCGGGAGGCCGGTCTTGAACCCGATGAGCAGAGCATGGCGCAGGCGAGATTTCTGATCGAAGGGGGAATTCCCTTGACAGGAGAAAGCCTGGGCAGGCTGGCAAGACTCCAGGAAGTTTCCTACCCGGTCGGTGAGGAACAGGTCATTCGTGCGGCGACAGCGGCGATCGCAGACGGGAAAAGCGCCGGATGTGCCGACCTGACCGGAGCGGGCAGCGCGTGGCAGCAGGCGGTATATTGGAAAGAACAGACAGAGCAGATCAGTGACGAGGCGGTCGAGGCGGTCGTCGAAAGCGGCGAAAAACTGGATCTAAGACATCTGAAAGCGGCGCAGGAACAGATTGACGCGCAGACGGGCGCGCAGCCTGGCGGGGCTTACAGGGCGGTTTCGGAGGGAGACGCAGCGCAGGGGAAGGATGAGGCTGCCCGCGGGGACCGTTCGGATGCCGTACAGACCGGCATAACCGCGGCAGCGGACGATTCTTATATCAGCGCAAGGCGGCAGTTGGAAGAGCTGCGTCTTCAAATGACGATCACGGCAAATTATAGCCTGATCAAAAAAGGGTTTGCCCTTGATACGACAGAACTGTCACAATTGGTCGAGCAGCTGCGCGCGGCGGAGAACGAGCGGCAGCAGAAATTGTTTGGCAGCGAAAGCGTGCAGGAGAATGAGGCGCGAAACGATCTCTATACCAAAACCCTGCAGACGAGGCAAAAATTATATATGGCTCCGGCAGCGCTTGCCGGCAGGATGGTTGAAGCGCAGGGGACATGGAACCTGAAAGAGACGGCGGAGCAGGGCGAGCAGTTAAAGCGAGCTTATGAGCTTGCGGATGAGCGGTATGAAACGTTGATGACGCAGCCGCGCAGCGATCTTGGCGATTCCATTCGTAAGGCGTTCCGTAACGTGGATGATATCCTGCGTGACATGGAACTTGAGACAAGTGAAGAAAACCGCAGAGCAGTGCGGATCCTCGGCTATAACCGGATGGAAGTGACGAAGGAGCAGATCGACCGCATAAAAGAAGCGGACATAAGTCTGCAGCGTGTGATCGACAAATTGACACCTGCATCAGTTCTTAATATGGTCCGCGAGGGGCGAAATCCCCTTGCAATGTCGGTTTCTGAACTGGAACAATATTTGGATCAGGCAGAGAATGATGCGGCGGCCGAACAGGAAAAATATAGCGAATACTTATATAAACTGGAGCGGACGGACGGTATCACCCAGGAAGAGAAGGAATCATATATCGGAATTTACCGCCTGTTCCGCCAGATAGAAAAAAGCGACGGAGCTGTCATAGGAAGTCTTGTCAATCAGAATGCGGAATTGACGATGAGAAATCTCTTGTCGGCAGTCCGAACGGGAAAGCACAAGGGGCTTGATCTTGAAGTCAGTGACCACTACGGCGCACTGCGAGAGATTGCCAGAACGGATATCACGATCGATGAGCAGATCATGAGCGCATATGAAAGCCGGATATGCGGGCAGATTTACGATTCCCTTGAGCCGGCGGTGCTTCATGAGATCGACTTGAACGAGAATCCCACAATGGAACAGCTATATGAACAGCTTCGTGAGACTGCCGGAGACGCAGCGGTATCCGATCAGCTTGAAAAGCAGGAGCGGCAGTATCAAAAGGAGCTCCTTACACAGGTCCGTGAAGCCGCCGATATCGGGGAGGAACAGATCCGTACGCTTTTAGATGCCGGTCAGTCGGTCAGTGTCAATCATCTGATGGCGGTACAGATGATGCGCAGTCAACGGAACGGGGCATTTTCGAAGTTATATGAGCTGGCACGGGATGCGACGCACACAGAGGGCTTAAAGGAAGCGCAGGACGGCTTTTTACAGGAAGCCGGACATGTCAGGGATAGTCTGACGGACTCAGAAACAGCAAAAGAGGCGTACGGGGCGTTTGTGAGAGCTGGCGAAGAGCTGTTGACACAGAAGGGATTTGCGGACGGGAGCTACGTGGACTTAAAAGCGTATCAGCTGATCGGCAGGCAGCTGCATTTTGCAGCGGCGGCGGTACATGAGGAGCAATACCGGGTCCCGGTTGAGATAGACGGGCGCGTGACTGCGCTTGATGTAAAGATCAGGCATGAAAAAGGCGCGCAGGGCTGCGTTACAGTCGCGATGGAGCATGAAAGCTTTGGAAAAGCAGGTGTGGAGTTGGAAATGACATCTTCGTCAAGTGTTTCGGGCTACCTTGCTTACAGTTCCCGCGGCGGTGAACCCATGTTGAACGAAGCGGAGTCGCGTTTCAGGGCGCGGCTTGCGGAGGCAGGGATGAACTTGCAGGAGTTTCATTCTATTTTTAGCAGAGAAGTAAATCCTGATGCTTTTGTCAGTCAGGGGACATCACAGAATCGTGCAGACAGTGCGGCGCTTCCGGGGAATGGGAAGGAACATGTTCGTACTTCTGCGTTGTATACAGTAGCAAAAAGTTTTGTTGCGGCAATGCAGGATCTGACAGCCGACAGAAAGGAGTTAAGTGAGGTATGAAAGTAAATTATAATTTGCAGGCAATGGGGGCGCAGCGGGCGCTCAAAAGGAACGAGGCAAAACTCTCTGCATCGACGCAGCGCCTTTCTTCCGGCTACAAGCTGAATCAGGCGAAAGACAATCCTGCGGGCATGGCGATCAGCAGGAAAATGCAGCTTCAGATCAAGGGACTTACGCAGGCGGGCGACAATATCGTCAACGGAATTTCCGTATGCGAAACGGCGGACGGCGCGCTTTCTGAAGTACACGCGATGTTCCAGCGTATGAAAGAGCTGGCGATGAAAGCGGCGAACGGAACGAATACCACTGCGGACAGAAATTCTATCGAGTGCGAGATGAAACTGTTAAAGGACGAGGTTACAAGAATTGCAACACAGACCGATTTTAACGATTCCACACTTTTGGACGGAACTTTCGATATGCGCGGCTATGCGGATAAACTTGGCGTGCTGGTGACCGAGTATACCGATGAAATGCCGGTCGGAAAGTACACGATAGAGATCGATGCATTCGGGGATGAGAGCGTAGATCCGCCTACTAATGCGGAAGTAAGGCTGACAGGTTCGGATGCACAGTCCGGGAGTACACAGTTTGTAAGTGAAGCAAGGGTAGAGGCGGACGGAAATAAGATCAAAATTACCGATAATAAAGGCAAATCCATCATGATCGAACTTGATGAAGAAATGTATAACCAGAATGCGGATGGCGGCGCAAGTAAAACGGTTACGTTAGACCTTACCGGAATCGGCGCATACAGCGTTCAGGTCGGCGTGAACGAGGGTCAGCTTCTTGACATGAGAATTCCGACGGTGTCCTTAAAAACACTTGGCATCGAAGATGTTGAGATCGGTACGCAGGAAAAAGCGCGTGAGGCATTGGATGTGATCAGCGAGGGAATTGATAAGGTTTCCATGATCCGTGCCCGCCTGGGCGCTTATCAGAACCGTCTTGAGCATACGGCGAGCAGTGTCGATGCCACAAATGAAAACATGACGGCGGCACTCTCGAGAATTACCGATCTGGATATGGCGGATGAAATGGTTGACTATACAAGCCAGCAGGTTCTTGTACAGGCAGGCGTGAGCATGCTTTCGCAGGCAAACAGCCAGCCTGAGATGGCGCTGCAATTGCTGCAGTAAAAGAAGGGAGTGCCAATATATGCAGGATGCGCTGAAAAAAGAGTTTACGCTCCGGATCACACAGGCAAACCGCTCGGAATTGATCGTTATTATTTATGAGATGTGTCTTGCTTACCTGAAAGACGCGATAGAGGGAACGGACAGGGCAGAAAATATTACAAGAGCAAGGGCATGCGTGGATGAACTGAAAGAGTCTCTTAATTTTGAGTATGAGCTGTCGGCAGACCTGCTGCATTTTTACATTCAGGTGAATAAGCTGTTCATGCAGGCAGCGGCAGGAGGCCGGACAGAGCCTTTGGTCGAAGCAGAGTCCGCTATGGGCAGGATGCGGGATGCATTTGTAGAGATCAGTAAGGAAGATGACAGCAAACCGCTTTTGCATAACGCACAGGAAGTGTACGCCGGATATACATATGGAAAAAATGACGTAAATGTCAGCATCGGAGCCGGTCAGACGGAAAGAGGTTTTCGGGCGTAAAAACTGTCATAAATGGTTTGTGGGATCACAAAAAAGACTTCAGCTTATGCCGAAGTCTTTTTTGTATGAATGTTATTGACTGACAGTCGTGTCAGCGCCAATACTCCGTGAGAGGTCAAGTGAAGAGCCCGTCCTGCATCACAGGGATCATGGGGACAGAAACAGAGTTTGGCATCGGAATAGATTCTCCTGCCGGAAAAAGACCAAGTTCCTGTGCCTGATGATACAGAAAACGGTATCGTTTCAGCAGAGAATTTACCTCATAGATGTAACAGTCAATTAAATCGGGATCGGTTGCGTTATCAAAGCCTGCATAGGCGTTTTCCAACGCAAACCGGGTCTTCGCGATGGCATCTAAGATGGTATTTTTACCGGTATCCTCGTAGTAGGACTGACTATATTGAATTTTCATGTACCACCATACCTTTCTGTCTGATTCATTATAAGCAGATTTGTTCCTGATTATTCATTATTTACCAAAATAAAGCATATTCTTTGATGAGAACAGATATCGGGCAGGCAGATAACGGCGCGTGCGGTAAGAAAAGCGGAGGAAGATGCAGATGTCGGAATTAACGAATGGACAGGGAATGCTCATGATCGTTTTGATGTGCGGGGTGCTGCTGGTGATCGTGATGCGCGGGAAGCGCGTGGATATGATGATCGGTTTTATACTGCGTGTGCTCTGCGGCGTTGTCTGCATTTATATTGTCAATCGTCTGATGAACTACTTTCAGTACAGCGGAACGCTTGGATTTAACCGATATACACTTTTGGCGTCGGGACTTTTGGGACTGCCGGGGGTCATTGCTCTTTATGCCATAAAAATAGTAAGTTTATTGTGAAAAACCAACAAAGTTCAAAAAACGATATTTTTTATATGGACAAATGAAAAACGCCATATTATAATCAGTCATACAAATCGGCAATGCCGATGTTCATAATTTCTCAGCGGTCTGATTACAGACCGGTCATTCTTTCCCGTTTCGGGAAATGTTCACAAACAAAAGGAAATTTTAGAAAAGGAGGAGTAATGGCACAGGAGGTACTGGCTCTGTGCGACGGTAACATTCACTATGGCAGCAGGCTTGCAGCCTATCTTGAACAGCAAAAAGGATTTCCGCTTCGCATCTTATTCTATTCGGATGCCGGACAGCTATTAAAATGTATGCCGGAAATCTGCCCACAGTATTATCTTTTATCGGAGGAGATTTTCGCGGCGCTGTCAGAGGTCGGTCTGCCGGCTTATAAGAGATTGTTTTTACTGAAAAAGCAAAGCGATACGAAAGAATGCGATTCGTCGCACATCACGACAATTTACAGGTATCAGCAGGCAGGTAATATCATGCGTGCGATGCTTGCACAGCTGGAGGAGGAGACGGCTGCGTCTTTTCGCGATCTGAAAGGTACCGCCGGATCAAAGATCATCGGCGTGTATACGCCGGTCAGACGAAGTATGCAGACAAGCTTTTCCATTCTGCTCGGGCAGCTTCTGGCTGCTGAAGAACGAACGCTCTATATTAACACGGAGGGATATTCCGGATTTCGCACGCTGCTTGGCAGAGAGTTAAAGCCGGACATTACGGACTTTATGTTTCTGGCAAAGAAGGAGGGGGAGGCGTTTTTCAAATTATTGGAGGGTATGGTCCAGACGATCGGCAGGCTGGAATATATTCCTCCGGCATCGGCATTCATAGACCTTATGTCGGTCACCAGAGAACAGTGGATGAAATTATTGAGGGAGATTCGGCGGGACAAACGGTTTTCGTATCTGGTGATCGACATCACGGAGCAGATGCAGGGAATGTTCCAGATACTGGATGAGTGCGACATTGTGTATACCATAGAAGGCACGGATGCAATCGCAAAGGCAAAGCTTTACGAATATGAACAGCTCCTGATGCTTATGGATTATGACGGTATCCGCGCAAAAACAAAAAAGAAACGCCTGCCGAGCGTACAGTTCACAGAGATGAACTTTGAAAGGCTTCTGTACAGTGAGCTGGCTGGTTACGTCCGCGGCATTGCAAAGGAGGATTTTGGGGTTGGAGCATAAAAAACGGGAAGGAGGACCGGGCGGGGATGCGGCAGCAAAAAAGCTGCAGATCGAAATCAGAGAACGTGTATTGTCGCAAATGGACATGACACAGGAGTTAACGGATGAGGAAGTGACCGGACTGATCGAACGCTGCATCTTAGAGGCGTCACAAGATTGCTTCATCAGCCTGTCGCAGAAGCGAAGACTTGCCAAGGATATTTTTCTGGCGATCCGGAAGCTTGATTTTTTGCAGGAATTGATTGACGACGAGTCGGTTACGGAGATCATGGTGAACGGACCGGATGCGATTTTTGTGGAAAAGGACGGAGTTCTGTTCCGCGCCCATGACCGGTTTGAATCGGCAGAAAAACTTGAAAATGTCATACAGCAGATCGTCGCCTCCTGTAACCGCGTGGTCAACGAAGCGTCGCCGATCGTGGACGCGAGACTGGAAAACGGAGCACGTGTGCACGTCGTGCTTGCGCCGGTTGCGTTAAACGGTCCTATTCTGACGATACGGCGGTTTCCAAAGCGCCCGATGCAGATGGAAGATCTGCTGCGGATCGGATCGATCAGCGGTGAGGCGGCAGAACTGCTGGGGAAACTTGTAAGGGCGGGCTATAACATTTTTATCAGCGGCGGAACCGGTTCTGGAAAAACAACGTTTCTCAACGCGCTTTCCGGGTATATTCCGGCGGGGGAGCGCGTGATCACGATTGAGGACAGTGCAGAATTGCAGTTTACCACGCTTCCGAATCTGGTGCGGATGGAGACGCGAAATGCGAATGTGGAGGGATGTCGTGAAATTACGATCCGCGATCTGATCAGAGCGTCCCTGCGGATGCGCCCTGAGGGTATCAGAATAAAAAAGGGAAAATCAGAGCGTAATAAAAAGCGTTTCCCCATCCCATACACACTCAGAAAGCACTTCTTTTGCAATCTCATTGCGCTCTTCAGCGCTGAACTCCTCAAAATTATCCAATAATCTGATGATCTCATCACGTTTCTCCATGGCGCTCTTCAGGTGGGTGGCGGCCCGGCGCTCATTGGCGGATGCAGAGAGCAGCTTTTTCCTGAGGGAGTTATACTCAATATCTAATTTCTCAATCTCACTCACTATATATTTTGCGGCGGCGGATCCTGCATTTGTCGCAAGGGTGCCGGTGAGCTTCTCAATTTTGCCCTGGCAGCGCTCCATGGCGGCCCGGAGGTTGGCGGTGGAATCAGAAGGATCACGCTTCTCTTCCTTCAGGTACCGCTTCACGGCGGAGGGATCGTGCTGTATGGCCCGGAATACCTCCAACACCTTCTCATCCAACAGATCCGCCTTGATCTGAGACATATCACACGCTTCGGCACCGGCCCTCATGCGTCTGGGGCAGTAATACCAGGTTGAAACGGATCCATCAACCTTCTTTTTCCGGCTCATGCTCATGGATCGGCCACACTTGCACCGGAGAGCGCCCTTCAGGAGCGGGAGATCATATTTGGGGGCCTTGCTGAAAGTATTATGGCCAAACTGGCCAATGATGGCAAAATAGCGCTGATCTGTCATATAGGGCTCATGGTACCCGATACTGATCCGCCATTTTTCAGGCGGTGCCTGCATATGCCTCTTTTTACCGTTCACCTTCTTTTCCATAGTCCGGCCATACACCATGATCCCATGGGTACCATCCCACTTCTCCCTGGGGGATTCCTCATCCATGATACAGCCCTTTGCTTCAAAATAATCATACATGGCAGCAGTATTCTGGACGCAATGAGGAGAGGTAAACATATTATAGATCTGAGTGGTAGAGAGAAAGCTCCCGTTTAGGGATGTGATCCCGTGATTCCTGCAATATGTTTCCATGTTCTGAAGGGTGAAATGGTTTTCCAGAAAGAGATCAATGAGCCGGTTTTTATACCGGATCTCCTCATCATTGAAAACAAGGGTTTTGTGAGACTTTGCACCAAGCTCCAGGGGGATGATGGAATATCCGAGAGGGGCCCGCCCGCCGCACCAAAAGCCTTTAGCGGCCAGATGGTTCATATTGTCGGTGATCCTGAGGGAATCGGTCTGTACTTCAAGGCCGGAGAAGATCACGGCCAGATACATCATAGCCTCTCCCAGAGGCGTGGTTGTGTCAATTCCATCCTTTACGGTGATAAATTTCACACTATGCTCCTTCAGGAAGGTGTAAAAAGTGCAGAAATCCATCATATCAGAGCACACACGATCTATTTTATAAATGATCACGCAATCAATGAGCCCGGCAGATATATCCTCCCGGAGCTGATTCATGCCAGGGCGATCCATATTTGAACGCACAAAGCCATCATCCTCATAGTATTGGATGGAATCAGGATCCTCAAAATGTTGCTGTATGTGGGCCTCACATACTGAAAATTGCATTTGCGTACTGTCTGAAGTATCTTTGAAATAAGATTTGCGGCCATAGATACCAAAATTCACAGCAAAACCTCCTAAAAATGGGCGCAAAAATGCCCGGATTGATTGAAAAATCCAGGAGATAATGCTATTATATATTTTGCGAGAATACATGAGCATTATCTCATGGGGCCCTGGTAAAAGCCGGGGCTTTTTATTTTAATTATGAGATTTCCACGAAACTCTCATAATGGGGCCAATGATCCAATAAAGGCCACCAGAAAACAGACCGAAGATCAGGATCCACATGGTACGGAGATACCATGGCAATTTCCTTCTGATTGCCGGTGCGGAGACGGTGGCAGCAGCAGAAGCGGAAGAACTTGCCGAGTTGTTGATCACAATAGGAGCATCAGCGCCTTTTAAAGCCTCCACTTGTTTCCCACATTTAGGACACACAACGCAATCCATATCTATAATCTGGCCACAGAATTTGCAATACTTTGTTTCGTTCATTATCTTATCCCCTTTCCGTAATAGAAAAATAGTGCGTCACGTTAGATAATACAACACACCCGATTCCAGAATAAAAGAAAGGTGTGGAAACTATGATCAAAAAATATGTAAGGTACCATAGAAAAGATGTGTATGCACTCTATTACCGTAAAAACAACACGATTTACTATAATTTGAATTTCAATGCCATCACTCAGCTCATATTGCTGATCTGAAGATCACCCTGCATCTTTTTTCATATCGACCGGAGGATATTTTTCTTCTAATTCCTCAGGCGTGGCAGGAGCCTCAGAGTATGGATCCGCTTGCGGGCGGCCTCTCTGGGGGATTGCATCCAAAATAAACTGATCAATCACTTCTCTGGATGCTCCATCTAATTTCTGATAAGCCACCATGATTCCCTTGATAACATCATACAGCGGATTGCTTTTCTCCACCAGATCAGAGACAGCGGCCACGGCTTCATCCTCAACCGGGATCCTCATTTCACCGGATCCAGTGCGGAGCCACTCCTCATTTATGCCAAATTCCCGACATATATCGGATATGGTTCTATCTGAAGGATTTTTTGCACCAGTCTCTATTTGTGCAATAAAGTTTCTTGATAACCCGATTCGTGATGAAAACTCTTCTTGTGTCAAATTTAGTTGTTTCCGAAAATTTTTGATCCGGTTATTCAAATTATCACCTCCCAAAAACACTATATCAAAAAAAAGTCCCTCAGTCAACAATAAGTTATTGACATATTGTCTCTGAGGGACTATAATTTGTTTACAAGGCAACAGAGAGGAGGTGAACAAGGTGGGAAAAAATAAGAACGGCCTGACAGATGAGGAACTGAAGGCAGAGCGGGAAAGAGAAGTGAAAAAGGAAAATCTCCCACGCAAACTCATAAAGGCCATTTTTGAAGAATTGGGGCCAGAAGGAGTGAGCGTGGAAGATATAGAGGAGATCACTTCTGAGATGCACTCATATATGAAGCGCCTCAGAATGGTACCTCAGGACTAAAGGCCATATTTTCCCTTTGGCGGTATGTTGGCTTTTGCGGGCCGCTCTGCATCATATTCTTTCTGAATATCCAAGACTTTTTGACGGAAGGCAGTGGGATCAGAAATATCCTCACGGGCGGCCACATAAGCCAACGCAATAAAGAAATTTTTATCTTTATTATCCATAACATTTTCACCTCCTCTCCTATGGTGATGAGGTGATTATACAACAAAAAACGGAAAGAGAGGAGAAAAGTGCATGGTAAAACAAAATGATTTCCGCAAAATGGTGCAAAATCTGATGCTACTGGATTCTGAGAGCCTTCTTCTGATCGACAGCGGCGTGAAGCTGCTCCTGGCAAGGCAGAACTTGACCAGAAAGGCAGAGAAGAAAGAGAAGGAGCGCCGGACAGAGAAAGCGATTGTATGAGAGAAAGGGGATAAGCAATGAATAAGCAGGAATTTATGAGCAAGGTGGCAGAGGTAACGCCGAAAGAGAAGCAGATCCCGGAGGTACCGGATCGGGAGTATTCCATCATTGAGAAGGTTTACACCTTCCATCCGGCAATCAGTGAGACGGAAGGCAAGCGGCAGATCGCTGAGCTGTATGTGAATTTTGGAATGGCGCTGATCATGGATATGGTGCCGAGAGCGGAGCTAATGGCCAAGAAGGAGGAAGAGCTGAGAGCAGCCCAGATAGCACTCAGCAAAGTGAAGGAAGAGATTGAGGAGATCAGGAAGGGAGGGGCTATCTGATGGCAGCAGCAAAGATTGAGGCAATGTGGGATATGGATGGGAGAGATCATCCCGTTTTGGTATTGGAAAAGAAGAGGGGAAAGATCAATCTGGCAGAGGTTGAGGAGCTCCTGAGGTATTCAAAGAGCGGAGCATTTCAGGGAAATTATGTGTTGCTCATCCGGGCAGGAGAGGCAACGTGCGGCGGATCCGGTTGGATGGATGAGGAAGAGCCCAAAGGGGATCAGTGGTCACTCTATCAGGTAGAGGCAGAGGAGCCGTGCCCGGTATGCGGGCAACTGGCACCGCCGTTTGAGTGGTGCCCAATGTGCGGAGAATCCCTCACGGGGAAGGATCTGAACGCTGAGCAGGCAATGGGAAATGCTGAGTTTCTTCTGGAATCCATGAAGAGAGAAGCTCTCCGCATGATAGAGAGCACGGATCTTCAGGAGACAAGAAAAGCGTGGTACCACTCACACCTGGGATCACTGGACTTTGCCAGACAGATGGGCCTCATAACAGAGGAGCGGCGGCAGCAGTTATATAAACAATTTCAGAGGGAGGCAAACTATGGTAACGATAGATAAAAAAATTGAGTTGATCAGGCGGGAGCAGGAGGAATTGAAACACCGGGCCGAGGTAGAGGAAAAGGCCGTGCAGCTCATCACGGAAGGAAAGCATGAGGAGGCCGTGGCGCTTCTCAATTCTTTAGATGATGGAATACTGGCAGAGATCCAGATGGAAATGGAGATGATAAACGAAGAGCCGACAGCAAGGCAGAAGGCGCAGGAACGGAGAAGGAAGGCCGCGATCATTCTGGAAACACTGGCCAATGATGCCATCAATATGAATTGGAACTATGAGGAGGACTATCTGAAGGCGATCATGAAGGGCCTGAAGCGGGCAGAAGAGGAAGGTGGGAGCGAATGAGGCAGCAGGAGGTAAAAGTACATCTCACTCTCTCAGAAGGCTATCAGGAGCGATTCACAAGGGCCTGCATAAAGGTGGCCAAAAGAAGGACGGAGGGAGGGAACGGCGGCAGGGGCCGCAGGAAGGATGCAAAAAAAGTTGCTGAGGCAGTATAGGGAAGGCCGGTTTGACTACATAAAAAAGCCGGGAGCAGATCGGCAAAATCAGCTCCCGGTCATGCCCTTTGAGGACATAGTAACACCTACAAAAATTATATCACCAGAGGGCGGAAAAGTCAACGAAAAAACCCAATAAAATCAGGGTTTAGGGCCTTCTTGATAGCCCGTTCAAGATATTAAGGTTAGGTGGTGGTATGAGATTTGTATGTGAAAAAAATATTTGATATGGGATGGGTGAAGGAGATCCAAAAATACTATCCGGGGAACTATGGGGCACCCGGCAGGAAGAGGGGGCCGAAACAGAAGAGGACACCTGAGGACATAGAAAGACAGAACCAGGGGAACCGGGAGAAAAAAGTGCAGAGGATCATCATAGCCAACTTCAGGGAGGGAGACTGGCACCTCATCCTGGGATATAAGAAAGAGCTGAGGCCGGGATCCTTCAAGGAGGCCAAGAAGCAAGTGAGAAAATTTTTGTCTGATATGAGAAAGGCATACAAGAAGGCGGGGATCCCCTTCAAGTGGATATTGGTCACGGAGAGGGGAAAGCAGGGGGGATGCCATCATCACCTCATCATTGAGGACATAGCAAGGCCGGATCTGAACACAAAGAAGATGGTGCTCAAATTCTGGCAATATGGATCAAAGAGTTTTTATCCGCTGTATGAGGACGGAGAGTTTGAGGATCTGGCTGAGTACATAGTGAAGAAAGAGACAAAGGAAGAGGAGGAGGGGTGCTCATATTCCAGGAGCAGGAATCTGATCATACCGGAACCGAAGAGGGAAGTGATACACCGGAGGAGATGGAGGACGGATCCGAAACCGGAAAAAGGGTGGTATATCGTGAAGGATTCCGTGGTGAATGGAGAGAACCCGGTCACGGGGTACCCGTATCAGCACTATACCATGAAAAGGATTGATCCGGGAGGTGGTTCAGGATGAGATTTGAGGTGAGCATATTTGTGGAGAGCACATGGAAGGGCCCGGCCAGGAGGAGAGGGGTGGCCATGTGGATAGTGGAGTGCAAGAGGAACGGGGTGCCGGTGACAAGAGAGGGGCTGATCCGTCTGGAAGATGGCACTGAAAACATGGCCAACCTGATGGCCATAACAGCGGCGGCGGGGATCCTCACAAAAGAGTGCTCCATCCGAGTATTTACTCAATGTGATCACATTCTGAACACCATGCAAAATCACTGGCATATCACATGGCAGAAAAATGAATGGCATAACGCAAAGGGAAAGCCGGTGAAAAATGCAGAGCTATGGAGCGGGATGTTGGAGAGCCTGGGAAAGCATATGTATTCCGTGCATGGCGGGTGGCATGAATACCAGAACCTCATGCAAGGGAAGATCAGGAAGGAGTTGGAAGAATGGAAGAATACAGAGCAATGAAGGAAACGATCCTCAGGGCAGTGCAGGAAAACGTGAAGGGAACGAAGGAAGAGGTTGAAAAGACCGTGGAGGCGGTCACTGATGCGGTGATGGATGCCATTGCCGAGAATTACCGGAGCATCACAGAGATTCACTGCATTGTGGCAGCAGTGCGGGCCGGAGAGAGGGTGCAGATAGCCTATGCGGATCCTGAAGATCTGGATTTCATGGATCCCTACACAGTGAGGGCGTGTTGGTAGGAAGGAGGAAGGAAAATTGACAGAGGAAACTATGAGAGCGGCAGGGAAGGCGGCGGAGGAGCTGCTGAACATGAGAGGGCCCAAGTGTGAAATGAGCGCCCATGAGGCGGAGGAGAAGCTCAGGGAACTGGAAAGAGAGGAGGGCATGGAAAAGGTTTATGTATGCTCACAATATGGCAGCAGGGGAGAAAAGGCCACAAATTTAGAATTTGCAAAATTCTTCTGCATGATGGTGATTGAAGAGGGGAAAATCCCGATCTGCCCTCATTTATTCTATGCTCAGGTGCTCAATGATGATGTGAAGTCTCAGAGGGCGGCAGGCATGAGGATAGGATTGGAGCTCCTGAAGGAGTGCGGGGAGCTGAGGATCTTCACAAACATTTCTGAAGGGATGAAGGGGGAGATCCTGGCGGCAAGAGAGAGGGGGATCCCCATAAGAATTGCAGATATGGCGGCGATCTATTCAGAGGATCAGGCCGTATATGAAGAGCAGGGAATTATGCGGGAGCTTGTGGAGGTGCTCAATGGCTAAAAGCATAATTCAGAAGAGGACGGATCCGGTGAGCCGGGAGTGTTTCCTCTGCCGGGAAGAGGCTGAGAGAATAGGGTACTATGGAGAACTGAAGCATACGGGCCTGCATAAGCACCATTTTGTATATGGCCGGTTTGGTGCCTTCAGGAAGAAAGCAGAACATTATGGCCTATGGGGATATGTGTGTGCAGAAAGACACCACGAACACGGCCCGGAAAGCCCACACGACAATGCAGAGGTGGCCCTGCACCTGAAGCAAGTGGCTCAGAGGGCTTTTGAAGAGAAGTATGGCCGGGAGCTCTGGGAGCAGGAGTTTGGGAAGAACTACCTGGATATGGAGGTGGATGATGCTGAGTAAGTTTGTAAACAGTCTGAAGGATGTGGACTTGTCAAGGATAAAGATGCCCATGGCGGTGATATATGACGGCCCGAAAGATTTCCCTGAGATGTATCTATGCAGAATGTGGGAAGGAGCAGGAGGGCATCCAACCAACACGGCCATGCAGAAATTCTCTTTAGAAGAAATGCGGGAAGATATTCAGGCAGCAGGATTTTCAATAAGATTTCCGAGGGCGGCGGGTGATGATCCGGTCATTGTGGAAACGTGGATAAGATAAGGAGAAGAGGATGGATAATTTGATTGTGGATGCCTTTGCAGGAGGCGGCGGGGCGAGTGTCGGGATAGAGATGGCCCTGGGCAGATCGGTGGATATTGCGATCAATCACGATCCTGAGGCAATCAGGATGCACACCGTAAACCATCCGGGAGCTATTCATCTCACAGAGGATATTTTTGAGGTGGATCTGAAAAAGTACATAAAAGGCCGCCATGTGGCACTGATGTGGGCAAGCCCGGATTGCACAAGCCACAGCAAGGCAAAAGGATCACAGCCGAGAAAAAAGGGCCTCAGGATCCTGCCGTGGGCAGTATACAAACACGCAAAGGCGATCCTGCCGGATGTGATCATCATGGAGAACGTGGAGGAGATCCAGAAGTGGGGGCCGCTTGACGAAGGAGGGCACCCGATCAGGAGACGGGAAGGGGAAGATTACAACAAATTCATAAACGCCATGAAGGGCCTGGGGTATCAGTTTGACAGCCGGGAGCTTGTGGCGGCAGATTATGGAGCGCCGACAAACAGAAAGCGGTGGTATGCCATTTTCAGGAAGGACGGACGGCCAATAATATGGCCGGTACCTACTCACAGCAAGGCGGCAGCAGGCGGCCTCCTACCCTGGGAGGAGTGCGGGAAGTATATTGATTGGTCGGATCTGGGAAAATCCATATTTGACCGCAAGAAACCTCTGGCAGAGGCAACCATGAAGCGGATAGCCAATGGAATGGTGAAGTATGTGGTGAATAACCCGGATCCTTATGTTGTGAAGAATGATGAGGCATATGCCTTCCTGATCCAGTATCACGGAGAGCAGAAGGAGGGGGATGCACGGGGCCAGAGCCTCAGAGAGCCGGTAAAAACCATTGACACAAGCAATAGATATGGGCTTGTGGTGGCATTTGTAACAAAGTATTACAAAACCGGAATCGGCCAGGGATGCGAGGAGCCGATCCACACCATAACAACCTCACCGGGGCATTTTGGGTTAGTCTCTGCATTTTTCATCAAATATTACGGTACCGGATGCGGGCAGCAGGCGGCGGCCCCTCTGGGAACTATCACGACAAAAGACAGATTCGGGCTTGTGAGCGCCGTGATGGATATTAAGGGAGAAAAGTATGAGCTAAAGGATATTTTCCTCAGGATGCTGAAGCCGGAGGAGCTGAAGATCATGCAGGGATTTCCCGCTGACTACATAATTGACCGGGATATAAATTACAAGCCATATCCCATAAAGGAGCAAGTGGCCAGAATTGGGAATAGCGTGGTGCCGATCATGGCCCAGAAATTAGTGGAGGCAAACTGCGGGTATCTGAAGGTGGGCAGCAGACAACCGGCGCTCAGGATAGACACAAGCGGGCCTCAGATAAAATTTGTATAAAGAAGGGAAGGGATAAGCATGGCAAATTTGGCCGTAATGTATAGCAGCAGCACGGATCAATGGGCAACGCCGCAAGATTTTTTTGATGAGTTAAACAAGGAGTTTTCTTTTGATTTAGATCCATGTGCTGATGCACAAAACCATAAATGCGAAAGATATTTCACCAAAGAGCAGGACGGACTAAGGATGGATTGGGGGGGCAGCCGGGTATTCTGCAATCCGCCATATGGAAGAGAGATCGGGGAGTGGGTGCGGAAATGCTATGAGGAAGGACACAAGGAGGGCACTATTGTGGTGATGCTCATTCCGGCAAGAACGGACACAAGATATTTTCATGATTATATATTGAACCGGGCAGAGGTGAGGTTTGTGAGAGGCCGCCTGAGATTCGGAGATGCAGAAACGGGGGCACCGTTTCCCTCAATGGTTGTTATATTCAGGGGGCCTAAAATGTAAAGGAGGAGCAGGATGGCGAAAAAGAAAAGGCCGGTTGAGATTAACCGGAGCAAGTACAATCAGATCCGCAAAATGGATCATTACTCCATGGAGGAGTGCATTGCCGGATATTATGATCAGGGATATGCAGCAGGGTTTGAGGCCGGGCGGCAGCAGGCGGCAGATTCCTTTGATCTCTCCATAGCACTGGAAGAGATACGGAAAATAAAAGGGATCGGAGAGGCAAAACTGAGGGCAATCAATATTGCACTGATAGCGGCAGGGGCAGAGGACAGGGCGGCAGAGAAGGCCATGGAAGAATTGCAGAAGGCAGCAGGCGGCCAACAGCCTGAGAAAATATAGGAGGATAAGGATATGCAGACAATCACAAAGAAAAGAACAGAGAGAACGGATTGGGCCCAGGTGGCGGCCATGGCGGCAGCAGGAGAAGGCGGCCTGAAGGTAGGAGATGAGATCCATGATGAGCTGACAACGGGAGAGAAAATCACCTATATGGTGGCAGAGATCCGGCAGGATGAGGTGCTCTTTGTGAGCAAGAACTGTATGGAGCAGAGGGTGGAGTGGAACGAGAGCGGATATAATACCGGAGGCTTCAAGGAATCAGATCTTTGCCGGTACCTGAATGAAACGGTATGGAACATTCTGCCGGAGGAGCTGAGGGCCGTGATTTCTGAGAGGGAGTGCCTTCAGATCGTGGATGGAAAAGAGGAGAGGTACCCGCTGAAACTCTGGCTCCCCACAGAATATGAGGTATTTGAGGATGATTGGACCTCAGAAGCGAAAGAGGGGCAGCAGTTTGAGATCTTCAAGGATCCCAGGAACCGGGTAAAACTGGCCGGGGAGGACGGAGGCCGGGCCGCCTGGTGGCTGCTTTCCGTGTGTGCGGGCTATTCCGCTTATGCTTGCCGTGTCCACAGCTACGGCTATGCCAACGGCTACGGTTGCTCCGTGGCGCTGCGGGTGCCCGTCTGCTTCAAAATCAAAGTAAATCAGTAAAAGCAATCCCGCCCCTCCGGGGGCGGGCAATCAAAGGGATAAGCGAACAAATTTGAAAGGGGTAGCCAATGGAAAAGGAATGGTTATTTGTATACGGTGATGGAGGTTGGTGGCTGAAGATCACGGATGTGGAGCAATTAACGGAATATCATAAAAAGACTGATTCCCAGAGGTATGAGGGAGCGCTGAGGATGTATAAGGACGGGAAACGGCCTGAGAATATGAGTTTAGAGGAGCGGATCCGGGCAAGCATGGAGGGAAACCGGGATTTTATGTATATGCAGGCGGCAATCATGCAGGCTCAAAACGTGGAGGGAACCATCATAGACGGCTTCAGATGCCTGAATATGGAAATAGGCATGAAGGAGCTAAACAACATAAAGAGAGACGGCGCTGTATATATCAATCGGGTGGGAGGCAGCACCTTCTCAGTAGACTATACACAGTTTTGCAGAAGAAAAGAGCTGATTTTCCCGGACTTCAAAAAAGAAGATATAAGGGTGCGGCGGTTTGAGGGCGGGTGCCATTGGTACGCCTACATAGGGGATATGCAGGTGAGGAACGGCACGGAGCTGAAGTGGAACACCAAAGAGGCCGCCCAGAGGGCCGCTGAGCGCATTGTGGAAGGCTGAAGGGAGAGAGAACGGTGGAGCAGGACAAAAGGCCAAGGTATAAAGGGATATGCCCGGAATGTGGGCATGAGTTATGGATCTGCAAGAGCATATTCATGGAAATGGGAATCAATCAGGGGGCCGGGCGCTGCCTGAATTGCAACACCCTCATGAGCATCCGATTTAATGAGGAACGGCAGGAGATGGATCTGGTCAGGATGGAAGGAGGCGGCGGAATTGATAATTTTACCGATCAAGAAAAAATGGTATGAGATGATCCTGAGCGGGGAAAAGAAAGAGGAATACCGGGAGATCAAGCCGTATTATATGAGCCGGTTCAAGAAAGTTTTCTCCATGCACCCTCATTCTTTTATACCAGAGGGAACGGATGAGCATGAGGTGGTATTTCGGAACGGGTACGGAAGGGCGGCCCCGTCATTTTCTGCTATATGCACTCTGGATATAAAGTGCGGAAGGCAGGAGTGGGGAGCGGATCCGGGCGTGGAGTATTATGTGCTCACTATAAAGGACATTTATTGCAATGAGAATCTGCCGGATCCGGAACCGGGAGCGCCGCTTTTGGGAGATATGTGCGAAAAAGCGGAGAAAGAAGGAGAACGGTGCAGAGGATATAAAATGCAGGGAGGCTCCCATTTCTTTGCTTGTACGATATGCGAAAAGAAGAAAGGAAGTGAAAAGGAATGAAGAGGGCCATTGCAGTATTGGCGGCCATGATAGCGGCGGCAATTACATTGTGCAGGGGAACGGAGGCGGGAGAGCCTGAGCAGGAAATGATCCAGGAGGTGATCACAATTCAGGCAGAGGGAGCGCCGGAGGAAACAGAGGAAAAGCCCACGCCGCTGAAGAGCTTTGATGAAGAGGATGAGTGCCTTCTGGCCAAGATTGCAATGGCAGAGGCAGAAGGGGAAAGCACAGAAGGGAAAGCCATGGTGATCATGGTGGTGCTGAATCGTGTGGAGAGCCCGGATTTTCCGTCAAATATAGCGGATGTGATATTTGATGAGGGAGAGTTTTCGCCGGTAAGAGAAGGCGGGCGGTTTTACACAACGGAACCGGATGAGGATTGTTGGGCCGCCATGGATCTGGTGAGATACGGATGGGATGAGAGTGATGGGGCTCTTTACTTTGAGGCGGTATATAACGGAGAGGACACATGGCACTCCCGCAATTTGGAGTATATAAAGACAGTTGGAAACCACAATTTTTATAAGTGATAAGGAGAAGAAAATGGTTAAAATGATTAGTTTGGAAGATGGAAATTTTGTACCAGAAGAGTGCTGCACATTCACAAATCCGGCAACAAGCGGAGGAGAGAGCTATATTGATGATGTGGATCTTCCGTGCGGAGCGGATTGCGGGAAGGATTGTAATGAGTGTGTTATACAAAAAATAATGAATGAATATGCGGCACTGACCATTTAAGAAGATCGGAGGGATAATCTAATGAAAAAGAATGAGATAAAAAAAGCAATCCTTCACACCGGAGGAAAAACGGATGAGCAGATACTAAAGGGCGGCGGAATGGTGAGAGTGGATGATATTGAGATGATCAGGGCATATATGGATGCCTGGGATGGCGTTGAGGTGTTTGTGATGCCAAGTTGTGACGGGGATGGATATGCAATGGTGGGGTGGGATGAAAGTGATGTGGAGATCAATGCCAGAGTGAAAGAGGCAATCTATCTCATGGAGCAAGATCCGGTGTTTGGAGCGTACTTTGATGAGCGGGAGCAGTTTGATCATGATTGGAGAGAAGGGAAGTATGAACCGGGCGGCAGCATTTCCTTTGATGATGCGGATGTGGAGATATTTGAGGAAACGGATGAGGAGAAACTGGCAAGACTGATCTCCTCTCATCCGGGGATCCCGGTCATTGCCATGGTGGAGTATGAAGTGGTTGGAGATGATGAGAGCCGGAGGTGGGCCGGATCCATTGGGAGCTGCCGTGTGACAGAATATGTATATACAGAATATGGCAGCATGGACGGAGAAAGGATTTGGCAGAGGCATGATGCCGGTGATCTGGTAGATAGAATGGTGGAGGATATGGACGGGGTAGAGTATGAGGCGGCCCGGCAGCAGGCATGGGAGACGGTGGATGCAATGCCGTGGGAAAAAGCCATAATTCTCAACATTGATCTGCCGGAGGAGGTGTAAGCGTGGAAAAATCAAGGATAGATTGGACGGACAGCACATGGAACCCGGTCACGGGATGTTATCACGGTTGTAAATACTGTTACGCAAAGGGAATAACCGCAAGATTCGGGGATTTTATGTGTATTGACGGGGAAAATATAAAGACGGTACCGGGGAGGGATGGGAGAGTGTGTGTTGAAGTGACACATAAGACAGAAAGCCCATATCCTGAAAAATTCACGCCGACATTACACCGGAACCGGCTGAAGGCGTATGTGAAAAAGAAGGGGCGTGTGATCTTTGTTTGCTCCATGGCGGATCTTTTCGGTGAGTGGGTACCGGATGAGTGGATCAGGGCCGTGTTTGAGGCGTGTGCAGAAGCGCCTCAACACAAATACTTGTTCCTGACGAAGAATCCGGCCAGATATGAGGAGCTTGAAAAGAGAGGGGAGCTCCCGGCCAGTGATAATATGTGGTACGGGTATTCATACACCGGGATAGAAAGCGCAAGGTATTGGAGCGAGGAAAGAAATGTTTTCATAAGCATGGAGCCTCTCCTGAAGCCGGTGGAGGTGCCGCCTGCTGATTGGGTGATCATTGGAGCGGAGACTGGCAGGAGAAAGGAGAAGGTGGTGCCGGAGAGAGGGTGGATAGAGAGCATAGTGGATGCAGGCAGGAAGAGGAATGTGCCCATATTCATGAAAGAAAGCCTCAGGGATATATGGGGAGAGCCTATCATTCAGGAATACCCGGAGAAAGTGAAGGTGAGCCCATGGTGAGAAAATTCAGGATATGGACGGGAGATAAGATGATCAGGCCGGAGGATCTGATAAAGAGTACATACCGGTATCTCCTAAATGCAGATGGCGTGGTATTCGGAATAGATCTGCATGATATGAAATGGGATGGCATGATGCGGATTGAGCAGGAAAACATCATGCCTCAGATCGGAAAGAAGGATATGGACGGCCAGGAGATCTATGAGGGGGATGTGGTAAAGACAAGGGATTGGGAGGACGGAAGGAGGTGGCTGATCGGTACCGTGGAATATGATGAGGAGGATTGCGGGTATTCGATCAATTTTGACACCGGCGATCCGAAACATGAAGGGCTTGCCATTTCCTTTATGGCCTCTCCTGATTGCAAGGTATTGGGGCATAAGCACCAGGACGCAATGCAGAAGCTAATAAGGGAGCAGAGGGAGCGGTTCACTGATCCCGGAAGGGAGGCGGCCTTTGAACAAACGCCAACGGAAAAAGCAGTTTAAGAAGATATATGGAATGAGCCCAGAGCAGTATGAGGGATGGATCCGGGAACATTGGGCAGAGATCACGGCAGAGGCAATCAAAGAAGCGGCGGAGGCGGTTAGAATAGGGCTCATAGAATGGGGCAAGGCAGCAGCGGAGGCAATGAAAATATTTAGCAAAGAGATGGCTGAGTGGAGAAAGATGATCCAGGCGGCAGCAGTGGAAGGAGGGAAAGAAATTGGGAATAATGGTGATGATCCTCAAAATGTTGGGAATTGGGTGCATGATCGTGATTGCGGCGCTGATTCTTGTGATATTGATAGCCTGCCTCATAGCAGTGCTGAAAGCCCTGATAAAAAAGAAATGAGGAGGGAATGATGGATAATTTGACACTGGAAACCAAAAAGAGCATCATGGCAGACTTCTTTTGCCATGTCGGCGGCAGTAGGCTTCTGGATTGGTTGGAGAAAGAAGGGTATTATGAGGCACCGGCATCCATGAAGCACAGAAACACATATGCAGGATCATTATTTGATCACAGCCTTCAGGTGACATATGATCTCATACAGCTCACGGAAAAATTGGATCTGAAATGGGAGCGGGAGGAGAGCCCTGCGGTGGTGGGGATGCTCCATGATGTATGCAAGATGGAAGATTACACATTTGAGGCTGAAGAGATCGGGGTACTTCTGGACGGTACGCCGGTACATGGAGAACCGAAAGCAACATGGAGGAGCGGGCAGCTATGGAGAGGTCATGGAGACAAAAGCCTGATCATGCTGATGAGCCACATTGATCTCACCGAAGAGGAGAAAGCCTGCATCCGGTACCATATGGGAGCATTTACAAGCAAGGAAGAATGGGAGTATTACACCGAGGCGGTGAGAAAATATCCCAATGTGCTGTATACCCATACGGCGGATATGTTGGCGGCTCATGTGAAAGGAGTATAAGCGAAAATGAATAACTGCAATTTTATAGGGAGGCTCACAAGGGATCCAGAGGTGAGATATAGTCAGGGAGAAAAACCCATATGCGTGGCGAGGTTTACCCTGGCGGTAGACCGGCAAAAGAAGGGCAACGGGCCCTCTGCGGACTTTCTTTCATTCAAAGCATTGGGAGCAAAAGGAGAATTTGCAGAGAAGTATCTGAGAAAGGGAGCAAAGATAGGAGTAACGTGCCGGGCAGAGGCAGGATCCTACGAAAAGGACGGAAAGAAAGTGTATTATACAGAGTTTATCTGCGAGGATTTCACATTTTGCGGAGGAAAAGCGGCAGGGGGGTGAAGGATCGGCAGGAGGATTCATGGAAGTGCCTGAAGAGTATGAGGGGCTCCCATTCAATTAGGAGGTGCTGAAGGGTGACGAAAGGTGAGTTAGAGCAATTACTGGATCTCAGAAAAGAGATCCGGGAATTAGATAGCAAGGTTGAGCGGATGCAGAATCAAAGAGTGGGAAAAGTTATGGATAAAGTGCATACTTCCATGAAAGAATACCCGTATGTCTACACAACCAAAACCATCACCGGGGTGGATAACAAGGACAAGAAGCGCCGCAAAGAACTGACAGAGAGTGAGATCCTTCTGCTGAAGCGGCGGCAGCAGGCGGTGGATGCAGAGTATAAGATCTCCCGATACATAAACAGTATAGAGGATAGCAGGATCAGGCGGATCATAAGCCTGAGGTATGAGGAAGGGCTCCCCTGGGAGAAAGTGGCCGCCGCCATGAATTGTGATCGGACATACCCGGAGAAGCTCCTCACCAGGTACCTGAATGAGCACCCGGAAAAGAAAAAAGGAAAAAAATAAAAGTTTCTCACAATTCTCATTTTGGATGTGGTATAGTGCTATCAGGTGAAAATTTGTTGGCTTATCCCCTTAATTTGAACCTGAGGAGAGGGCACCGTGCAGAGGCATGGTGCCTTTTTCGTGCAAAAAAGGAGGGGGAAATGGGAAACGTACAGAAAAAGATCAACAAGCTCCTGATGGCCATGAGGCAGCAGGGCATTGTATACAAGATAAACACTCAGCAATTCTATTCAGAAAAGCAGGACAGAATATGCACAAAGATGATCCTCTGGGAAGAACACCCTCAGAGGGATGGCGAGGTATTTTACAGCAAGGTTGAGCTCCTGAAATACCTGGCGGAGCGGTGGAAGGAAGTGAGAGAGGATGGAGAGGGCAAAAGAGGAGAGAATGGAGCAGCTTGCCCGGAAAATGAGTGAGAAGCAGAAGGCTTTTTGTGATTATTACATTGAATCCCTGAATCTCACTGATGCCGCAAAAAAGGCAGGATATTCAGAAAAAACGGCCAGATCCATGGGAAGTGAGAACCTGACAAAACCTGACATAAAAGAATATATAGAGCTGAGGCTTGCCCAGATGGAGGAAAAGAGGGTGGCAACCGCCTCAGAGGTGCTTGAATACCTCACAAGGGTGATGAGGGGAGAGGAGAAAGATCAGTTTGATATGGATGCCTCCCTTCAGGACAGAACGAAGGCGGCGGAGCTCCTGGGGAAGAGGTACCGGCTCTTTATCGACAAGCAGGAGATAGAGGCAAAGATGGAGCCCGTGACCATTATCAACGATATTCCACGGAAAACGGATGGAAATTAGGCTCAGCGAACTGATAGCGCCTCAATTCTATGATATTCATTGGGATATTCTGGAAGGGAAACACACGCATTATAAGCTGTATGGAGGCAGGGGATCCACAAAATCATCATTCGTGAGCATTGAGATCATCACGGGGATGATGGAAGATCCAAACGCAAATGCCGCCTGCTTCAGAAAAGTGGGCAACACCCTGGCCGAGAGCGTTTTTGAGCAGCTCCTATGGGCCATAGATGCGTTAGAGGTGAGCCACCTATGGAAAATCACCCTCTCCCCGCTGAGGCTGACATATAAGCCAACGGGCCAGAGAATTGTTTTCCGTGGGTGTGATGATCCGAATAAATCAAAGTCAATAAAGCTCAGGAGAGGCTATTTCAAATATATCTGGTATGAGGAGCGGGCAGAGTTTGAGGGTGATGAGGATGAGAGAAAGATCAATCAATCCCTCATGCGTGGCGGTGATAAGTATGTGGTATTTTACACATGGAACCCGCCCAAAAGCCTCAATTCATGGGTGAATCAGGATGTGCTTCAGGTGCGTGATGATACCCTATGCAACCACTCCACCTATCTGACAGTGCCAAGGAGTTGGTTGGGGGAGCAATTCTACATAGAGGCAGAGGAGCTCAAAAAGCGGAAAAGAATTGCATACCGGCATGAATATCTGGGAGAAGCAACCGGAACCGGAGGGAAAGTATTTGATAATGTGATCATACGGGAGATCACGGATGCGGAGATAGCGATATTTGACAAGCTGAAGCAGGGGCTTGATTTTGGGTTTGCGGCGGATCCGTTGGCGTTTGAGAGGATGCACCTGAACAAGAAGCAGAGGCGGCTCTATATCTTTGCTGAGCTGTACCAGGTGAACCTCAAAACAAGGAAGGCAGTGGAAGAGATCAAGAAGCTGAACCCGGAAAACAAGATCATCACGGCAGACAGCGAGGAGCCACGCTCCATTGCGTCATTCAATGAGCTGGGCCTGAGGGTGTACCCGGCAAAGAAGGGCCCCGGATCGGTGGATTTTGGGGTGGCGTATTTGTCGGATGATCTGGATGAGATCATTATTGATCCGGTGAGATGCCCTAATGCGGCAAGGGAGTTTTCTTCCTACGAACTGGAAAGAGATAAAAACGGGAATTTCAAAGGATCATACCCGGATAAAGATAACCACAGCATTGATGCGGTGCGTTATGCGTTGGAGGATGAGATGGTGAACAAGAAGGCAAAGATCAGGAACAAGGCCAAGAGGGGCCTGAGGTAAGGAGGTACAATTTGTTTAGATTCACATATCCGGCAGAGAAATTTGATGAGGATAACCTGGATAAAAGCATCATACTCACGCTTGTGAAAAAGCATGAGGGGATGGTTGGCAGGCTCCTGAAGAATAAGCAGTATTATGACGGCCACCATGCGATTGAGCAGAAAAAGAGGGAGGATGAATCAGCGCCCAACAATAAAGTGGTGTGTAACCATGCGAAAGACATATCAGACACGGCCACGGGGTACTTCATGGGAAACCCGGTCACATATTCAAACAGCGGGAATCAGGACATTGAGCCTCTCCTGACCGCATTTGACAATGCAAACGTGGATGATGTGGATGCAGATAACGCCCTGGATATGAGCATTTATGGGGCGGGCTATGAATATGTGTATGCAAAAGAGGGGGAGGCCACACCGATCTCAAAAAATATATCCCCTCTCTCAACATTCATTATCGTGGATGATACGATTGAGGAAAATGAGCTCTGCGGAGTGTACTATTACAAACGGAAAAACTCAGTAGAGAACAGCTACACCTATGTGGCCACGGTGAGCACGGAAAACTACACCTATGTGCTGAATATAGACGATAGCGGAGCAGATATTTCCAGTACGGTGACAGAGACACCGGAGAGGCACTTTTTTGGAGAGCCCCAGATCATTGAGTATCTGAACAATAAGGAGGCCATTGGGGATTTTGAGCAGCAGATCCCTTTGATAGACGCATATAACACCCTGATGAGTGACCGGATCAATGACAAAGAGCAGTTTATTGATGCGGTGCTTGTGCTTTATGGGGCCCTGATGGGGGATGATGAGGAAGAGGTATCTGAAGCACAGAAGCAGCTCAGGAAAGAGAAGCTCCTGGAACTTCCGGCAGATGCAAAGGCAGAGTATCTCCTCAGGCAGATGGATGAGAACGGGGCAGAGGTGCTCAGAAAGGCCATAAAGGAGGATATTTACAATTTCTCCCATGTTCCCAACTTCATGGATGAGAATTTTGCCGGGAATGTGAGCGGCGTGGCCATGGAGTACAAACTTCTGGGGCTTGAAATGATCACAAAGGTGAAAGAGAGGCAGTATAAGAAGGGGCTGAGAAAGCGGATCCGGCTGTACTGCAATTACCTGAATATGAAGGCCGTGCTGATGGAGGCGGGATCCATCATGGCAACATTCAGCAGGGCCCTTCCCAAAAACCTTCAGGAGCTCTCTCAGATCGTGGCCAACCTTCAAAACAATGTATCAGCCAAAACCCTTCTGAAACTCCTGCCTTTTGTGGAAGATCCTGACTATGAAATTGAGGAGGTTGAGAAGCAGAAGGCCGAAGAGGTGAAGCGGCAGCAGGAACTATTTGGAATGGGGGCCAATACGCCGCCTGATTTTGGAGATGATGAAGAGGAGGATCCGGCAGCAGGAGAAGAGGATCATGGAGAGGACGAAGAGAAAGCTGACGATCAGGAAAAAGAGGATCAGAAGAAAGAAAAGGCGGCAGCAGGCGGCAAGGAGTGATCTGAGTGGGATATTGGGAAAACCGGCAGGCCCAGGCCATGTATGACAACATGAAGAGCGCTGAGGAGGTATCAAAAGAGCTTGCGGATATATACGCAAAGGCATCCAGACACCTCAGCTATGAGATTGATGGGATCTATGAGAAATTCAGGGATAAGCACGGGCTGACGGACAAGGAGGCAATGGCTCTCCTGAACACCCTGAAGAATAAAAACGACATAGCGGCGCTGAGGCAGGCATTGGCGGGGAAGGCAAAGACGGATCCGGGATATGCGGATATTCTGGCAAAGTTGGAAAGCCAGGCATATGGAGCCCGCATTGAGAGATTGGAGCAGCTTCAGACAGAGATTGACCGGATGATGAAAGAAGTGTATAAGCAGGAAAAGAAAGTCACAACCTCACACTATAAGGATCTGGCGGAAAACTCATATTACCGGGAGATCTACAACGTGCAGAGGCGTGTTGGCTTTCAATTCAGCTTTTCAGCGGTGGATCCGAAAAAAATAGATCTGCTTCTGAGATCCACATGGAGCGGAGCCAACTACTCCGCAAGAATATGGAAAAACACTCAGGGATTGGCGGATGAAGTGAAGGAGCAGCTCATCATTGGCCTGCTGACCGGGAAACGGGAGGAGGAGATGGCAAAGGAGATTGCCAACAAGTACGCAACGGGAGCATTTGAGGCCCGGAGGCTTGTGAGGACAGAAAGCAATTTTGTCAATGGCCAGATGCAGCTTGCGGCATATGAGGAGTGTGATGCGGAACAATATGAGTTTGTGGCCACACTGGATCTCCTGACTTCTGAGGCGTGCAGGGAACTGGATGGGAAGGTGTTTCCGGTAAAGGATGCGAAACCGGGAGTAAATATGAACCCTATGCACCCATTTTGCAGATCCACAACGATCATACACCTGGGAGGGGATGTGGTGCCGGGGCTGAAGCGCCGTGCAAGGGATCCTGAAACCGGTGAGAATAAACTGGTACCTGCATCCATGAATTACAAGGAGTGGTATGATAAGAACGTGAGGGGGAAAGGACTGGAAAAACCCAAAAAGCCCAAAAAAGGATTGAACAAGCAGGCCGCTGATGATACGATAAAAGCAGCAGAGAAGCCGGTGGCTGAAGAGATGAGGATTGAGAATTTCCCGCCCGCCTTCAGGGAAAAGGCGGAGGCAAAGAGCACCCAGGCGCTCATTGATTATGTGAACGGCCTGAAAGGTGCGGATGCCAACGTGGTGAAACTCTACAACAGCATGGGGAAAATGGAAAATATATCAGCAAACGAGATCCCCTTCAAAATCTCCCATGCAAAAGGGTGTTCTGTAAATTACTCATACCGGCCAAGCACCGGGCAACTGTCTGAGGTAAAGCTGACGATCCCGAAACTGGCAGCAGGGGCAAGGCCGGGAGCGGTAAACACAACGCTCCATGAAAATATGCACCTGATTGATATGTACCTGAGGGAAAATGCTGAGATGAGGGGGCACTTCAGGAGCACTCCCGCCGCCAAGGTACTGGATGAGGCCCTGGGAAAAGTCTCACCAGACATTGGAAAGAAGGCAGAGGATCTCTTTAGGCAGTATGATGAGGAATATGCAAAGATCAGAAAGACAGTGAGAGAGGCATATGATAAAAAGATCAGCGAGCTGACGGATCAGTTTTACCCGGAAGGCGTGAACATATGGGCAGATACAAGCAAATACAAAAAGTATGAGAAAGAGCGGAAAAAGCTCTATAACCTGATGAGTGATGAGATAGATGCCTCATGCCGGGATGCAATGGGCGGAGGGATCGGAGAGCTTCAGGATATATATGATGCGTTATCAGGAGGAAGGGCAAGGGATTCCGGGGCGGTGCATTACGGCCACGGATCCGCATACTTCAGGAGCCTGGATAAGAAAAAGGCGGAGATCATTGCCAATTATGGCGCTCTGAGCGTTACAAGGCCGGATCTGATTGATCTATTGAGGGAGGATAAGCCGGAACTTGTGGAGGCTCTGGATAAAATGGTTGAGGAAATGCTGAAAAAGGTAGGTGATTGAGCATGAGCGGGAAGGAATATGTGGAAAAGAAGGAGAAAATCTTTTCTCTTCTGATGGATGTGGATGATGAGCTTGTGAGGAAATTCTTTGATCAGGAGAGCGCTGAGCTCCTGGATGAGAAGATCGGGGTGCTCACAGATCTGAAGGAAGGAAAGAAACCGGATGAGATCCCGGAGTATTACAGCATTTTGGAGCTGTACCCGAAAGAGGAGCAGCAGTGGGATTGATTTTTGAACAATATGGAGTACAGAGGGCCGTGCAGAAGTGCATGGCTCTTTTTGTATGCAGAAAAAGGAAAGGAGGATCTGAGGGTGAGACACAGAGAGGCATAGGAAGGCGGTGATCCTTTTGTCTCCCCCGCCGAGGGTAAGAAGGCGGGCCCGAAGCTGCCGAGGGCTGAAAATAAGAGGCAGGCAACCAATAATATGAATCCGTGGGGCCCTGAGGGGAAATGCGGGGGCATTAAAGGAGGGAAACCATGAAATACATGAACAATTATTATGGAGCAAGCAGGATCTTCAGGAGGGCAAGGTGCGTTATGCCCATGAATTTACAGTTTTTCGCTGAAACAGACGGAACGGCAGGCGGCGGGGCCGGAGGCGGAGGCACCTCAGGAAATGCAGCAGGCGGAGAAGGCGGCAATGCGGGAGGCGGTGAAGGAGATCAGGCAGCAGGCGGCGGAGAGAGCCAGGCGGCAGCAGGCGGGAAGGTGAGTTTTGATGATTTCCTGAAGGATCCGAAAAATCAGGCAGAATTTGACCGCCGTGTGGGAAAAGCCCTGGAAACGAACCGGAGCAAGATGCAGGCAGACATTGAGGCAAAGATCCAGGAGGCGAGGACTGAGGCGGAGAAACTTGCCAAGATGAACGCCGAGCAGAAAGCAGAATATGAGAAGGAGAAGAGGGAGAAGGAACTGGCCGACAGAGAGGCGAGCATCACGAAGAGAGAGCTTGCGGCAACGGCAAAGGAGCAGCTTGCCGAGAAAGGGCTCCCTTTATCCCTTGCTGATGTGCTGAATTATTCCAGTGCAGAGGCGTGTGCTGCATCCATTGATGCCGTTGGAAAGGCATTTCAGGAGGCAGTGGAGAAGGCCGTGGAGGAGCGGCTCTCAGGCGGGAAACCGCCGAAAAAGGCAGACGATAAAGCGGCATATACCATGGATCAGATCAAGGCAATGAGCCCGGATGAGATCAATAAGAATTGGGATGCCGTGCAGGCGGCAATGAAAGCCGGAAAATAAGAGAATAGAGGAGGAAAGTAAAAATGTCTGTAACTAATTTTATTCCCACCATTTGGAGCGCCAGACTTCTGGCCCATCTGGATAAGAAACACGTTTATGCCGCCCTGGTAAATAGAGATTATGAGGGCGAGATCAGAAACTTTGGTGATACCGTGAAGATCAACCAGATCGGTGATATTACCATTCAGGACTATGAGAAGGGCAAAGATATTGCGGATCCTGAGGATCTGAGCGGTGATCAGACGATCCTCACCATTGATCAGGCAAAATACTTCAACTTTGCCATTGATGATGTGGATAAGGCTCAGGTAAATCCCAAGCTGATGGATGCGGCAATGCAGAGGGCGGCCTATGGGATGAATGATGTAACAGATCTCTTCCTGGCAAACCTGATGTATCTGGCAGCACAGAATAACAGCGCCAACCTGGGCACTGATGCCTCTGCCGTGGTTCCCACAAAAAATGATGCTTATTGAATATTATCCCCCTTGGGAGCCACCAGTTTCCCGCTTCAGAGCCACCCG
>ERZ777305.405-NODE-405-length-70992-cov-5.647109_pt1 | contig 70992 bp, 54 predicted proteins | sample MGYA00374965_ERZ777305 | MGnify/ENA primary metagenome ERZ777305 (study PRJEB29328, sample SAMD00013331) | mouse gut metagenome | study: EMG produced TPA metagenomics assembly of the Metagenome analysis of fecal microbiota from mouse which was promoted...
TTTTAAACAGCAGTGGAATTTAACTCTGCACTGGAATTTAAAATTTCAAGTCAGCTTTTGTAAATTTACTATTTTGCAAATAATTCTATAAATTCTATTAATATTCTACAAATAAGGTATGGCTAATGCAATAAAAAAATTCCCCCACGCATTTTACCTTCGCATGGAGGAATTATATCTTAGGCTTTCTGCTTTTTTTCTTCCTTTCCTAAGCGTTTTACGCTGAAGAAAGCGAAAGAAATGTCAGATTTCGCTCTGCCATATCGGAAATTGTTCTTTCAGGAAACCTTCTTTTCCATCTTCTTACGGAACAGATGCCATAAGGAACCCGCAAGGCAGATAGACGAATAAGTACCGCAGATAATGCCTGCCATCAGCGGAAGCGCAAATTCCCGTATGGAAGAAACGCCGAATACTTCCAGGGAAGCCACCATAAAGAACGTGGTCAGGGAAGTGAAAACACTTCTCGACAAAGTCTGTGAAATACTTCTGTTCACCACTTCTTCCAGACTTTCCTTCCTGCCCCTCTCTCTCATATTCTCACGGATGCGGTCAAAGATAACGATGGTTGCGTTGATGGAATATCCGACGATTGTCAGCATACAGGCAATAAACGTATTGCCCACCGGCACTCTGACAGCCGCATAAAACGCAAGCACTACCAGAATATCATGCAGCAGCGCAATAACCGCACTGGCGCCGAATCGAATATCCTTAAACCGGAACCAGATATAAACCAGCATACAAACGGCCGCCGCAACGATAGCGATAATCGCGTCGGCTTTCATTTCCGAGCTGACAGTCGCACTGATTGTCTCCGCCGTGATAGAACTTTCTTCCACGCCGAAGTTCGTGACCATAACATTGGCAAACGCTTCTCTTTCTTCCACATTCAGCGTTCTTGTCTTGATGATAATCTGATTGGAACCGGCTACTTTTGTTGTCTGTACGTTACCGTCTCCCGTAATATTCTCGATTAACGGCACAATATCGGAATCAATTTTTTCAATCGGCATGTCTTCGTTCAGCGTTAATGTAGTAGATGTACCGCCGACAAATTCCAGGCTGTAATTCAAAGCTGATTTTCCGGATGCCTGATTAACGCCCATCACAACAAATCCTGCAATGATTACAACTGCGGAAAGTGCAAAAAATACTTTCTGCCTCGATAAAATCCGTAAAGTCTTCTTCTCCTTTGCCACGCCGTAAGCTTTCGGACTCTGCACGCCGAGCGCATGGAGCGCATTTAAGATAAATTTCGTAACGAGCAGCGCCGTGAACATGGAAAGAACAATACCGAGCGCAAGCGTCTGGGCAAATCCCTTAATCGTTCCGGTTCCTTTCAGCGCCAGTACCGCCGCCGCAATCAGCGTCGTAATGTTGCCGTCGAGAATCGCGGAAAGGGCTTTGGAAAAACCGATTTTAATCGAAGACTGCACCGTTTTTCCGGTCGCGAGCTCTTCTCTGATACGGGCAAAAATAATAACATTAGCATCGACCGCCATACCGATTGACAGGATGATACCTGCAATGCCGGGCAGCGTCAGCGTGATTTCGAAAGCATCTAACAAAATAATCATTAACGCGGTATATAAAGCAAGCGATAAGCTGGCCGCAATACCGGGCACATAATAAACTGCAATCATAAAAACAACAACGAGCGCAAATCCAACAGCCGCCGCAAGCAGACTGGTGCGAATTGCATCGGAGCCGAGCTGTGCGCCGACCACATTGGAACGCAGTTCCTGAAGTTCCAGTTTCAATCCGCCGATACGAATCGTGGACGCAAGCCTGTCCGCTTCTTCAAAACTGGCCTGTCCGGTAATGACCGCGCTGCCGTCGGAGATAACTGCCTGAACATTTGGAACGCTCACAAATTCCCCGTCATAATAAATGGCAATGGATTCCCCTGCGTTATAAGCTTTTTCCGTCGCTTTCGCAAAAGCCTCTGTTCCGGCATCGGTAAGCGTCAGTTGTACCACATATTGGGTATTGTTCATCAGGCTGTCCTGCTGAGAACCTGCCTGTGCGCCCGCAACATCCGTACCGGTCAGCACGATGGAGCCGTCCGCCTGTAACTCTTCCAGTGTTTTCAGAAGGTCGTACTGCGGCACGATGTTTCCGTCCGCATCAACTCCGTAATTGAAAATATAATTCTGATTGCCGGCGCTGTCCGTCTGCGCGATAAAATACAGCGTTCCCGGCTGTCCCAGTTCTTCCAGAATGGCATTCGCATCGGATACGCCCGGAATCTCAATATTAATTCTGTCATCGCCTTCCTGATATACCTGTGCTTCCGTGCTGTAATTCTCGACACGCTGCTGTAACTTGTAAATCGTATCGCTCATATCTTCCTTATCCGGCAGCTCTTCTCCCACTACCTGATAAGTGATGCTGACGCCTCCGGCCAGGTCGAGACCCAGTTTAACGCTGGAAGCAGAGCCCGATTTATCCGCGCCGATGCCAAAAGCCGCGGTATACCCAAGACCGGCCAGCAAAAGCACAAAGACAACCAGACCCATTATGGCTTTGTTCTTTTTCATTTTATAAGTTTACTCCTTTCTTATACACCATCGGCCAACGCCGCTTTTATCATGATTGCGCATTCGATGCGCTTTCTCTGTAACTGACAGCCGAGGTCGTAGACGTCATTGATATTGCCATGAAACTGATAAGAATTGGCGGCACAACCGCCGCTGCAATAAAACTTGGCAAAACAATCTCTGCATTTTTCCTTCGTATAGACGTTACAGTTCTTGAACATATCCCGGATATCCGGACGGGTAATCCCCTCATCCACATTCCCCATCAGAAATTCTTCGTTTCCGACAAACTGATGGCACGGATAAAAGTCGCCCCAGGGCGTGACCGCCAGATATTCATTTCCTGAGCCGCAGCCGGACAATCTTTTGGCTACGCACGGCCCACCTTCTAAATCTATCATAAAATGGAAGAAATTAAAAGCTTTTCCTTCTTTTCTTCTCTTCAAATATTCCAACGCGAGCCCGTCATATTCCGCAAGCAGCGCAGGGATGTCTTCTTCCCGCAGGGCATAATCATCCTCCGGGCCGGCAACAACCGGCTCCACGGAAATCTGCTCAAATCCCAGGTCCGCCAGATGTTTCACATCTTCCGCAAAATCCAGATTATTTCGGGTGTAGGTTCCGCGCACATAATAATTCATCTGCTCCCTGCTCTTCGCCGCCTTCCGGAACTTCGGAACGATTTCCTCATAGCTTCCCTGACCGCCCCGATGCGGCCGCATTCTGTCGTTTACATCTTTCCGGCCGTCTATGCTGAGTACCACGTTCCCCATCTCACGATTCACAAATTCCATGATTTCGTCATTCAGCAGCACACCGTTTGTCGTCAGCGTGAAGCGAAAGCGTTTATTATGTTCCTTTTCGACGCTTCTTCCATATTCTACGAGCTGTTTTACAACTTCCCAGTTCATAAGCGGTTCTCCGCCGAAAAAATCCACTTCCAGATTCACTCGATTACCGGAGTTTGCAATCAGGAAATCCAACGCCTTTTTCCCGACTTCAAAGCTCATGAGCGCCCGTCTTCCGTGGTATTCTCCTTCTTCGGCAAAACAGTAACGGCAGGCAAGGTTGCAGTCGTGGGCGATATGCAGACAAAGCGCCTTGACGACCGTCTTCCGCTTCCCGAAATCCGCAATATATTTCTCATAAATATCATCCGTAAAAAGCATTCCGGCTTCTTTCAATTCCAGAATTTCCTCAACGGCTTCCCGAAGCTGTTCCCCGGAATACCGCTCTGTAAAACGCAATTCCTCTGAAAACCGCTGTTCGCCCAAAACGGAAGCATTCTCATCCATGAACCTTAAAAGCCTTTCCGCCGCAGTCTCTTTCTCCGCGCCGTTTTCTTTATCTTCCCCGGATTCATTTCTCATCCCGCCTTCCGCCAGAAATTTTTCAACGACGGGCAGAATATCATAAACAATATCGTCCACCACATGAACGCTGCCGCTGTTCACATCCAGTACAATATTGTAGCCATTATTTCGGTATTGATGTATCAAAACGGTTCTCCCTTTCTAAACGCATAATAAGCAGCGACGCAAATCGCTGCTTACAGAACATTATTTCATTCTCGCTTGTTGTAACGATACCGCAAAACTCATTTTACTGCAATGTTGAATTTATTTAACATTCTCGCAGCTCTGATTGCCGACCGTACAGGATGTCTTGCAAGCTGACTGGCAGGATGTCTGGCACTCGCCGCAGCCGCCTTTTTTCATGGATTCTTTTAAATCTCTTGTGTTCAGAGTCTTAATATGTTTCATCTCTATACTGTTCTCCTTTCAAATTTCAATTCCCAATTCGCAGCTTAAATCGTTGCGAAACTCGTAACTTGGAATAGTATACCATATATTATTCGGCATGAAAAGCATTTTTTTCAACTTATCATGCCGCCCAACATACCGCTTCCGCCACACAGCATGAATACCGTGACCAGATTTCCCGCCGCGTCTTCCATCCCTTTGTTTACAATCAGCGAAACTGCCGTCAAAATCAGAAAATACAGACAGCCCATTGCGAGCCCCCACAGAAATTTCTTCTCTCCCATCCGTTTTCCGGCAAGCAGTCCCGCAAGAAACGTTACGACAATGTAAATAACGATGATGCAAATGGACACCGTCTTTTCCGACAGGCCGAACCGATACAGCATAAGCGCCAGCAGCAGCAAAAGCCCTGCGGTCAGAATATAGGCGGCAAGCATACATTTCATGACAAAAACGAGCTTTCCGCTGTCAACCATTTTTCTCTCCATAAACCAAACACCTTCCCCTTCCAAAAGATATTAAATATATATTCAGAATACAGGAAAAACTTGACACAATATTCTCAATCATGTATTATTTTCTACTAAAGATATCTAAATCGTAATGATTCTATTAATTAAAAGGAGTGTGAATTTTTCATTGGATACCACAGGTGTCATACAACTTATTTCATTGTTAGTTCTTGTTCTGTTATCAGCTTTCTTTTCTTCGGCCGAGACTGCTTTTACAACAGTAAATCAGGTGCGGCTCCGTACACTGGCACAGGAAAATTCCAAACGTGCAATCCGGGTACTTTCCATCCTCGAACAATACAGCAAAATGCTCAGCACGATTCTGATTGGCAATAACATCGTCAATATCAGCGCGTCTTCCGTTGCGACGACTTTTGCCATCCGGACATGGGGAAGCTATATGGTCGGTTTTGTAACAGGCGCGTTAACGCTGGTTATTCTGCTGTTCGGTGAAATCATTCCGAAAACCTGGGCGATGAACAGCTCGGAGAAAATTTCCCTGCTTTACAGCGGCATCATTCATCTTTTGATGAAAATGCTCACCCCGGTCATTTTCCTCGTCGATAAACTGTCGGCCGGCATTCTCCGCCTGCTTCATATCGACGACAATGGCCGCAATATGAGCATTTCCGAAAATGAATTAAAGACTTATGTGGACGTGAGCCACGAGGGCGGCGCCATTGAATCCGAAGAACGGGAAATGATTTATAATGTATTCGATTTCGGCGACGCGGTTGCCAAAGATATCATGGTTCCCCGCATCCATATGACAAGCATCTCCATTGCCTCTACTTACGACCAGGTATTATCGACTTTCAAGGCGTCCATGTTCACGCGTCTGCCGGTCTATGAAGACGACCCGGACAACATCATCGGCATCGTCAATATTAAGGATTTTATTCTTGTAAAAGATAAGGAAAAGTTCCAGATTAAGAAAATACTGCGAAGCGCTTATTATACATATGAATATAAGAAAATCGCAGACCTGATGATGGAAATGCGGGAAAAATCATTTAACATTACCTTCGTGCTCAGCGAATACGGCACGACTGTCGGCCTGATTACGATGGAAGACCTGATTGAAGAAATCGTCGGTGAGATTCGCGATGAATACGATGAAGACGAAGAAGAACTCATCAAAGAAATACAGCCCGGCCAATATCTTGTAGAGGCCGGCATGAAGCTCGACGATATCAATGACGCGCTGGAAACGGAACTGAACTCGGAAGACTTCGATTCCATCGGCGGCCTGATGATTGAGCAGCTGGAACGGATTCCGGATGATAAGGAATCCATTCAGCTCGAAAACGGCATCCTGCTCCAGGCACAGGGCATCGCCAAAAACCGTATTCTGAAAGTACTGATTACGCTTCCCGAGGAAGCTCACGAAGAAGCGCCGGAAGCTGCATCGGCTCAGTAATCATGTGTTTCTCGTCAGCCCCGGCGGCAAGCAGCTGTCCGCGGCTGCGAAATCCCCATGTTACGCTGATGCAGGTCATCGGCACATTTCCCGCCGTGGCAATATCCACGTCGGAATCTCCGACATAAACGGCATCCGCTGCCGAAACAGACAAATCTTCCAGCACCTGATATACCGCATCGGGCGCTGGTTTTTTTCTGACTTTTCCGCTCTCACCCACAGCCGTCCTGATTCTTTTTCCAAAATAAAGACCGCAAAGTTCTTTTACGGCCGCATCGAATTTATTGGAAACGACCGCCATCCGATAGCCTTCTTTGTCCAGCGTATCGAGCATTTCGATAATTCCGTCATAGGGTTTCGTCTTATCTTTGCAATGCAGCGCATAGTATTCCCGAAAAGTCTTTAAAATCTCCTCATAATGGGGATTCTCCGTGCCTTCCGGAATAACGCGCTCAATCAGCTTCGCAATTCCGTTCCCGACAAAACTCCGAATTTCATCGAGGGTTCTTTTCGGAAAACCGAACTTTCCAATCGCATAATTGACGCTGTCCGTTAAGTCTTCCAGCGTATCCAACAGCGTACCATCCAAATCAAACACAATTGTTGTAATCATATTGATAACCATACCTCTCTTCTCAGACTGTATTTTTGCATGCCCGTTAAAACTACATTTCCTCCGCCAGTTTCATAATGGTTTCGATTTCGGCCCCGTTATCCGGCGCTGGTTCAATCGAATCATGCTTTTTATCCGCCCCGATGCGCCCAATCACATTGCCGTTTTCCGCCTGCTCAATCGTAAAATACAGGAGTTCCTCCGCCTCCCGCTTCCAGACAATATAAATACGGCAGCACATCCCTTTGTTCAGGTTCGTTTCCGGCATATCGATTCTCGTAATCTGCATATCTTCCGTCACATTCAGCGTCATCAGAGAGAAGTCCTCTTCCTGATAAGGCATCCGGATTTCCTTCGGGTAAACCGACGCATACCGGGACAGAAGAAACGTTCCTTCTTCCCTTTGCAGCTGTTCCAGTCCTTCTTTCTTTTTATCAAACAGAAAAGAAGGAAGCACAGAGTAAGCGACAAAGCCGTTTGCCACCTGATGAAACTGTTTTTCCGTCAGCTTCACCTTCTGGGGCTGCGCCTGTTTGCTCCTCTTCTGTGCAACTTCCAGAAGCCTGGGCGGAAGAATGATATTATGCGTGTAAGGATTCAGAACGACCATCTGCACCTTTTCCTGATTGGCCATCGCCATCGCTACACAGTTAAAGAAAGGCAATGCCAGAATCGCCGGACTCTTTTTATCCTTCGGAACCTGTTTCAGGGAAGAAAAAACAGGAAGCGCCTGCTCTCCGCTTTCCTTTTTCAGAAGAAAAGGCAGGACCTTCGCGTCCTTCGGCAGTTTCATGCCTTTCCCTTCCCGCATGTTTTCCATCGCTTCTTTGTCCAGATTCTGAGGCATCATTGCAGGCACATAAAGTACCGACCGTTCGAGCTGTTCCATGACTTTTACGAAATTCTCATTCGTCCTGTCTTTCGCAAATGTCTCAATCAACGCTTCCAACTGACTGTTGTCGATTCTGTTGTTTCCCATCTTCCGATTGTCCATCTTCCTGTCTTCCATTTTTATTCACAGCTCCTTTTCCCTGTTATCTTTTTCAAAATTTCAATCAGCCTCTTATCAACCGCATGCAGCAGAGCCGCCGTCGCGATTCCCGCCGCATACACCGCCGTAATGAACCAAAACCTGTTCTTTACCGGCAGATACATAATAAACACATTATGTACCAGATACAGCTCCAGCGAAATTTCTCCCAAAAAAGAAAGCGCTCTGTTTTTGAACTGTATTTTCTGCGTCAGCAGAATCAGGAACAGCACGAAAAAGAAGATAAACGGCAGCTGAACCGCCAGTGTCTGAAATTTCTCCGCATATCCCGGATAACCGTCCCATTCGTGCCAGTAGCCCTTCGTCTGCAGCGCCGTTAATGTCTTTTCATAGAAAAAGCATGTCAGCAATACATCGATTGTCAATACGGCCCAATAATATTTTCTGCAAAAAGAAAGTATCGGCTTTTCATAGCGTGCAAACAACATGCCGAACCATAACAGCATTGTCGCGTTATACCACCATTCTCCGTGAAACCAGGCGCCGCCCGAAACCGTCGTATTGTCATGTCCGAGCAGAAGGCTTCCCGCCGTCATCATGCACAGCATAACGCCATAGACAAAACACGCCGCGCCCTGCTTTTTTATCAGTTTGAAGACCAGATAAAAAGACAGGTAAAGAAAAAAGATTTCCACGATATACCACATCTGCGTATTCATCAGCGTATAACCCGTCAGATAAGGCAGCAATTCCCCTTTTTGAAAGGAATACCCGCAAAGAGCCGCTCCCGCTATATAAACAAAATTGCACATGTAAAAAGGAATCAGGATAACCGGCAGTCTCTTTTTCAGAAAGCCGTTCAGATAATCCGGCTTGTCCCGCAGACTGGTGTAAAGTCCATATCCTGAGAAAAAGAAAAACACACCGACAAAACAGACGCCGACGTCCACCATGAACATCAGGATTCCCGCATCTTCTCCCGCAAAATAAATTGTCTGCGACATATGATGCAGCATAATGCCAATGGCACAAAATCCGAGAAGTCCCTTCGACACCGAAAGAGACAGCGCGTCTTCCTGCCAGAATACCTTTCCTTTCATCTGCGCACCAAGCAGCAGAACAACCGCCAGCGCGCTGTAAAACACAAAATAATAATCCTTTGCCATGTGTCCTCTCATTTCCGCCGCATAAACGGCACAATTTTATGACCTCCCGCAGTATGGGCTTTTCCTGCAGAAACAGAAAGAAAAGCTCCCAGGAAATTCCCAAAAGCTTTCTAAATTTACCTATATCTAACATAACATTTTCTGTCCAAAAGTCAAGCCTAAAACGCCGGGCGCAGAATGCCGCCTCATATCCGCCGGTTTCGATATTTTTCCATAAGATTTTCGTAATGGCACAGCCCTTGCGCATACCATTCACAGTTATGACAGGAGTCCTCGAAAATTTCCGCCGTCAGGTTCTTCTCCACGGTTCTTAAAAGCTCCGCCGCAGAATAGATGCGTTCCGTTTCCAGCCCCAATGCCCGCGCCAGAGCTTCATCCTTTGAAACGACGCGGTTATCATCCAATTCGCAGCCATTGTCCGAAAGATTCGGACATGCGGTACAAATCTCATCCGGTTCTGCGGTCAGTTTCAGTTCTTCTTCAATGCCTTTCCGCCCGGGTTCTCCCCACAGCCGTCGCACCACTTTCTGCATATTTTCACAAAATTCTTCGCTGTAACCCTTCCCTGCGTATAAAGCGCTGCATAGAAGGTGATGTACGCGCAGCCGCATCATAACAGCCCCGCTTTCAGGAGCCGCGTCCGAAGCTGACCGCCGATTACAAAACCGAGCGCCACGGAAATAACATCCTTTATCAGATATGGCGCGGACACAAGCAAAAATGATTCCACGAAACCCATTTTCATGACAAACATGAATTGTACCGTGCCGAAAAGATGGCAGACTGCCAGTCCCGCCAGACCGAGCACAATCCCGACTGCCTTACGCTTCATTTGCACACCGATGCCGCAAAGCAGCGTCATCATGATAAATCCCCATATAAAACCGCCCGTGTAATTGACAAGCACCTGTGCGCCGCCGCTGAATCCCGCAAAAACCGGAACGCCCACCGCACCGAGCAGAATATAGATAACCACGCTTGCCGTTCCCAGTTTCCATGCCAGTACAACACCGGTCAGAGCTACCGCAAACGTCTGCAGCGTAATCGGGACGCCGGTGGGCATCGGAATGGAAATCTGCGAGAGAACAGCAAGCACAGCCGCAAACATGCCTACGCTGATAACTTCCTTTGTCGTAATCTTCGCGTTCCTGTCTCCCCTGCTCTTTTTTGTTTCCTCTGTAAACTGTTTTACCGCTTCGCTCATAATAAAAAACTCCTCACCTATGTATTTTTCCGGAACACCGGCAAAGAAAAACAGCCCCGGTGTCCTTTGTTCGTATACAGTATATAAGAAGCTTTTTATATTGTCAACTTATTTTATTTTTTGGTTTACAATCTTTTTTCCCGTAATCTGCTGTCGAAAATTTCAGGGATTCATCGCCAGATTTTTCAATTCCTCAATCAGCTTCATATCTTCCGCACTGATTTTCAGATTGGAGTTCAGACTCTGTCCGTCCGGCAGGGTGACATTGATTTCGAGGATGCTCCCCTCTTTGATGCCGTTCTGGTACACCGCCGTCATAAACTTCGGAAATTTGGGATGATTCTGTTTGAATTTATTCCACAGATTCATCATTTGAAAAATAGATGCCGGATTCTGTAATCCCATGCCTGTTACCATTCCTTTCTCGATTCCTGTGAACATACGTCTCACACTTGTTTTGCAGGTTTATTTGAGCGGGTTTTTATAAAATTCCCGAAATTCCTCATATCCCTGTGCCGTCAGCTGTTCTTTCTGGAATTTTTTGTTCTTATTCATCCGAACAACAAGCACCTGATTTCCCTCTGCCCGTTCTTTCTGCGCCTGCTCAAGCACCTGGCAGAGCATCCCTGCCGGAAGTCCCTTTTCCAACAGATAAGCCGTTCTTTTTCCTTTGCCCGGAATCTGAAAACCGCTTTCCAGAAGAAGCAGGATAATTCGTTCAAAACCGATGGAAAATCCGCAGGCGGGCACGTCGTTTCCGGTAAATCTGCCTACCATCTTATCATATCTTCCGCCGCCGCCGCAGCTTCCGCCAAATTCCGGCATCGCAATTTCAAAAATCGTTCCCGTGTAATAAGACATTCCCCTGACAAGCGTCGGGTCGAATACCAGTTCAAAGAAATCCCCCTTGACCGCTTCCACACTGTCAATGATTTCCTGAAAGCTTTCTTTTATTCCTTCCGGCAGAAAATCCGCAAGCATATCCGTAATATAAGAAATGGGGGCCTCCGCAGCTTCCATTCCCCGGAAAAGTCCGAGGTATTTTTCGGTCTGTTCTTCCGTATAACCGGATTCCAGCAATTCCGCTTTCACGCCGTCCATGCCGATTTTGTCCATTTTATCCAGAATGATGAATACCTGGTCATAGTCTTCTTCCGCAAAGCCGCTGTAAGCCGCCATTGCCTTTAAAATCTGCCGGTCGTTAATGCGAATCTGGAAATTTTGAAATCCCAGTCTGCCGAGCGTCGTCGTCGTCGCAAGAATCAGTTCTATTTCCGCCAGATTGGAAGGTTCTCCCAAAATATCGATATCGCATTGCATAAACTGGCGGTAACGTCCTCTCTGCGGTCTGTCGGCCCGCCATACATTTCCCATCTGCAAAGCCTTGAAAGGCGATGGAAGCTCGTTCGCGTGATTGGAATAATAGCGTACGAGCGGTACTGTCAGGTCATAGCGGAGTCCTCCGTCCACCAGCTCATCCGCACTTTTTGCTTCTTCCAGACGCAGTTTCTCACCCCTCTTCAGAATTTTGAAAATCAGTTTTTCATTCTCACCGCCCGCCTTACAGTTTAAGTTCGCGATATTTTCCACACAGGGCGTTTCTATGGAAGTAAATCCGAATTTTCCGTAAGTCTCCTTAATGACGCTTATGACATAGTCTCGGATTTCCATTTCTTCCGGCAGAATATCCTTCATGCCCGTAACCGGTTTTTTATTTAATGCCATTTTCTGACTCCTTTCGGGATTGTTTTCAATCTGATAACATTATTTTCAATTTATTTTACATGCTCTCCCATATTTTTTCAATGGCTTATTGTTTCAGCTTTTCCAACAGTTCGTCGGCGCTCATGCTTCCCTCAATATATTCATAGCCGCCCACATCATAGACACCACATTCTTCTTCCGTAACGACTCTTCCGTCTATCTTATTTACGCCATATTCACCGAAAGAATCCTGCTCCGCTTCATCGGGCATGCCGTTTCCGTTCACGTCGTCAAAATTATATATGACAATCTGCACGACCTGTTCCAGCGAATGCTGCTGTCCGATTGTCATATAGGTGAGATACATAACAAGACCAGCATAATCCGCATTATAATTGCGAAGACTGTTCTTCCCCGGCGAGTATTCATACCCTGCATTTCCCATTGCGCCATACCCCCAGTCATACATCAGCGCATAAACACTGCCCTCGCTGTAAGTATAAAGGCTCATATAATAGCCGTTGATGCCTGCAGCGAGTTCCGGGATATCGTCTCCGTCGAAATCAATCAAATCGTACTGCATCCCTTTCGAATATTCCGTCGGCCCCGGATTATCCAGTTCCCGCTGCGCGATGACCGCTTCATATGCTTCCTGATAACAGGAAAATTCACCGTTCTTTTTTCCACCAGAAAGCAGATTGCGTATTCCCGATATCGTCACTTCATCCAATGATTCCGTCAGCCGTTCCGATAAACCTCTCTTCTCCTGAAAATACCAGTCGCACATTTCCGCCATGAATGAATCGCCAAAGTAAACAGCCGCAAACGTCTTATCTCCGTAAGTTTCAACCATCACAATATCCGTAATCCCGTCAAAATTCACATCGAAAAAGGAAACGGCGTCCAAACTGACGAACGTCTTCCCCTGCAAGGCATCCGGCACATAACCACTCCATTCCGACAATACCTCCCCGTTCCTTATTATCTGCATGTAAAACGTCCCGTCGCTCTGTGACCAGTGAGGCACAAACATAACCTTTTCTCCATTCACAGTCAGTTCAAATTCGAAAATCTGGTCTGTGAGGCAGTCTTCCCCATACTGTTCTTTCAGCGCTTCGATGGCGGACGTTTTCTCTTTTTCTTCTGTTTCACTGTCTACGGCTCCATTTCCTGTCTCTTCCGGCGAAACACCTGTCTGCGCGCCGTCGTTTGCATCGCTTACCGCCTCTTTTCCATCCTCTTCCTCATCAACCGTGATGACTTCCACCGGGTCTATTTCTATTTTCTCCTGTTCCCCGGCGCAGGCTGAAAACAGGCCCGCAGTCAACAGGGCGAGTACACATATCCCCTGCTTTTTAGAAAAAAGCCTTTTTATCCGAAACATCACAATCCCCCGCTTACATTATTTTATAAATTATTTTCATAATCTGTTTTTCATTGATTCATTTTATCACCTTCCGCCTTATTTTCCAATATGCCTTTTACCCGTTCCAGCTCTTCCGGGTAATCCCCGTGTACTGCCATCCGCAGGAACCGCTCTCCCTGAACGCCCTTTATCATATAATGCTCCGCTTCCAGTTTAAAAAAGGGAGCCTTCAACATCTCCAGAAACACAAAAGATTCTCCAATCGTTTCAAGGCTTCTGATAAATGTTTTTTCCATCGGCTCGTCAAATATCATATCATAGGCAAACCATCCGGCTTCTGCACATCGCTCCCTGGATTCCGTTACTTCAATCATCTTCATAGAATTTCTCCATTCTTTCTCAACGAAAAGTTTCTCCTTTAGCGGATTATCCGTTTCCTTTTATCCTGCTGCCCTGCAGATTTCCCACACGGCAGACACAAACTGCTCCAGCTCTTTCCATGTATTCTGCTCTGAAATGCTGATTCTTACGCTTCCGTGGCGTCCGGTTTCCAGGCATGAATGAATGAGCGGCGCACAGTGCAGACCGGCTCTACTGACAATCCCATAGCTGTTTTGCAGAATATAAGCCGTATCCGCGGCTTTCAATCCTTTCAGATTGAAGCTCAGTACCGGCCCCCTGTTTTCTTCCGCGCTTCCGTACAGAATCAACGTTTCCATCCGGGAAAGTTCCTCATACAAATAACGCATTTTCTCCTGCTCCTCTTTCTGGACATGCGCCACCCCTTTTTCAAGCAGGTAACCGGTTCCCGCATCCAATGCCGCCGCGCCCACGCCATTTTGCGTCCCGGCATCATATTCGTAGATATTCTGATTATAAAGAAGCGTGCTGCTGTCTTTCCCATTTCCGCCAAACAGCATGGGCCGGAAAGAAATTCCGTCTCTGATATAGTATCCGCCGCTTCCCTGAATGCCATACAGGCTTTTATGCCCGGTAAAGGCCGCCGCGTCCGCCATCCAGCCGTCCACATCTACCGGAATACAGCCGGCGCTCTGGGAAATGTCTGCGATAAAAAGCAGGTGATGCTTTTTCGCAATGCTGCCAATCTGTTCCATATCCTGAATGCAGCCCGTCACATTGGAACAATGATTCACGACCAGAGCCCGGCTGTCCGTTTTGATATACCTCTCCAGTTCTTCCGGGTGCACTTTTCCGTTTCTGTCACAGGGAACAATCACCGGAGTCCCCTGTATGGAAGGAATATTATAAAGCGGCCTTAATACACTGTTATGCTCCGTTGCCGTTACAATGGTCTGCGACGCCGGAATCCCAAGTCCGTAAAGAATTTTATTCAGCGCCTCCGTGGCGCCGGACGTAAAAAAAATCCGTTTCTGCTCTTTGATTCCCAAGAGCCTGCCGAGCTTCTTACGGCATTCCGTGAAAATATCCGGCACGCTTTCATCGAAGGCGCTTCGGAACTGTCCCGTCGGAGGCTGTTGCAAAAAATTGTTACAGGCTTCCTGCACACATTGCGGCTTCGGGTACGTCGTGGCAGCGTTATTGAGATAAATCATTCTAACCCCTCCAAACTCTTCTTTATTTTTCCATATTCATTTCTATTGTATTCTGTTATAATACATTGTAAATCCCACCGGAAAAGAATCCTAAAATAGTATATAAAAAGCATAAAAATAGCGACGCTTTTTTCCTTCAATACGGATAAAATGACCTTATAAAAATCATATTGGAGGTAACTGAAATGAAACAAAAAGCGATGGATACAAAATTAACCGTTCGTCCCATTATCGGATGTCTTACCCATTCCCATTTCTGGGAAGGCCCCTGCCGCGCAGGACGCAGAGAGGACATGACGCAGGAAGCCGAAGCAAAGGCTGCGGACGCTGCTTTTGCCGCGGCACAGGAAACATTAAGGCAAGTGTCCGACAAAGTGGAGCTGCTTCCCGCCATCGACGCAAGATATGATGAAAAATTCGTCGTTTCGGAACAGGTATGGAAGCAGATTGAAGAAGATATCGATAAGGTAGACTTTTTCCTGTGCATGAACTGGCGGATTCCCCGTCTCGAACGTTACCGCAAGCCCGTGGTTATTTTGCAGAACGGCAATGAGGGAATCGATTTTGCCGCCTACTGCAATGACATCGGGTTAGAAGCCCATGTTGCCATGAATATACAGGATTTCAACGAAACCGCGCAGTATCTCTGGGTGAAAAAGGCCGTCAGAAACACCCGGGCGCTGGTACTGACTGCCGGCGGACAACCGACTTTCGGGATTCAGAGTTTAATCCGCGACCCTGAAATTCTCCGGCAAAAATATGGTTTTGAAGTCATCAAACTTCCTTTCCGGGATATTATCCCCTATATGGATGAAATTACAGATGAAGAGGCAAAACCGATTGCCGATAAAATCATAAACGGCTCGCGGGAAACAAAAGTCAATACAGAATGGTTCCTGAACGACATAAAATATTATCTTGCCGCAAAAAAAATGATGGAAGTCTATGACTGCAACGCCTTTTCTACCGCATGTCATGAATTATGTACATCCGAAATCCCGCAGGCGCGCAAGTTTACACCCTGTATGTGTCATTCCCTGCTGAAGGACGAAGGCATTCCAAGCGGATGCGAAGAGGATTTGAATGCACTGACCGCCATGTGCATTATGCAGTATCTCGCAGACCGCCCGGCTTTCATGGGAAATCCCAATTATGAAACGGATGAGCTTCTCCGCCTGCATCACGCTGTTCCGGCATTATGTATGAACGGATATGGGACAGAGCCATTAGACTATAAGCTGTGGGCTTTCACGGGACAGGGCTTTGGCGGCAAACTGCAGGTCGATTTCGCGCAGAACCGTACAAACACAGTTACCCTCGGCCGATTTAACCCGGCCGGCAATACAATCTGCCTGAAAACCGGCGAAGTTATCCGCTCCGAGTATGACGCCGTTTACTGCAGTCCCTATTACTATATTAAAATGAATGATGTCAGAACTTACATGCACAATCTGGCGGCATTCGGACATCATCAGGTCCTGATTTTCGGTGATTACCAAAAGCAAATCAAAGAACTGTCAAAATTCATGGGCTTTCAGGTATTAGAAGGATAGAGACGCTTTGGCGTCAGCGCAAATATCGCAGGTTATGAGAAGCTCGAAAAAGAAACAGGTGTTTAAATATATGATAATCACAAGAGATACCATAAAACTGAACCCGGAATTTCCCTTTCTGATAATGGAACAGAAGTTGTATGAAAAAGACAACCGGGAAGATTCCTTTCACTGGCACAGCTACTGTGAAATTACCTATATCAGGAAAGGACACGGCTATTATTTTGTCAATGGTGAGCGGTATGAGGTATCTGAAAAAGATTTGATTATATTCAACAATGTGGAACCGCATGGATGGTGGGTTCAGGAAGAACAGATGGAAGTTGTCGTCATGATTTTTTCCTCCGAATTCATCTCCATGCCGTTTGCCGCATTCGACTATGATTATTTAAGGCCCTTTATGGACCGCGGCAGTAATTTCAGAAACAAAATAAGTTCGGAGGAAGAATACGCCGGACAGATTCTTTCGCTTATCCGGGATATCGGCCAGGAATGGAAACAGGCAGGCGTAGGATACCACCTGATGATTAAATCACAGGTTCTTCGTATCTTGACACTGTTAATCCGGCATTATCAGAAATGGGAAACGGAAAAACAGGAAGAAATGCTGCTTCATGATAAAGATAAATCCATGAAACGGATTGAAACAGCCCTCTATTATATTAACGCGCATTTTACCGAAAAAATCACATTGGAGGAAACAGCCGCTGCCGCCTGTATGAGTCCGACTTATTTCAGCGCCTATTTTAAATCGGTAACCCATTACGGATTCAGCGAATATGTAACAAGGCTTCGTCTGAAAAAAGTCAGAGAACTGGAAAAAAACTCGGATTTGAGTATTTTTCAGATAGCGATGGACTGTGGTTTTTCCAATATGTCAAACTTCTATCGGCTGAGCAAAAAATACGGCGATTCTTAAAGCCTTTATATGTTATGAATTTCACGATACCGGATAACCTGCTCCCAGTCCAGTATGCTTAAATAATGCGTTCCATACCGGCAATACCAGCCGATTTCACCATCCAGGGACTCTCCCGCGATTCCCCATGTGCAGCCTTCCCCCGGCTCCCGTTCTCCGCCCCCTTCTTTCGTGTATGCTTCTCCCTGAAACAACACGGTCTCCGTCTCCGCCTTCCGCACAAGTCCGCCGGCTCCCATCCTTCTGTATATTTCCGTTCCTGCCACACAGGAAAGATATTCCGACAGCGGGTCCGCCCAGAAATCCCGAAGCGCCGAACCGATTAACAGATTCCGCGGCGCCGTCAGCGCCGCCAGAAAATGCTGGTCAAACGGCAGTTCCTCCACCCGTTCCCGGTAATCGTAGACGCCGGGCCCGAACCATTCCCGGGAATGTTCCTTATAAAGGTCGCTGAGCTGCTCTCCTTTTTTTCCGCGAAACAGCGCTATGCCTCCGGCGCCGGACTGTATGGCGGCGGTCAGCGAAAACCTGTCATCAAAAGCGCCTGCTGCCAACGCCGTTTTCCCGAGCCTGGAATGACCCATAACCGTTACGCGCCCGCTGTCCACAATCCCTGTCTGTTCCAGATAATCCATCACCCTGCACAGGCCGAAAGCCCACAACGCCACTTTACCGGCGCTGTGGTACGGATTTCTGGCGCCGGCCCTTCCCAGTCCGCTCTGAAAACCATCCGGAAAATCTGCCGCCATATCCTGATAAAAGACATGCGCAATTCCATATCCCCGTTCCAGAACAACTTCCGCGACGCCATCTCCTGCCACAGGCGTAAAGCCTGCATAAAGAAAAGTCCCCTTTTCTCCCGTTTTGTCCGCCGCTATTTTCGGAAGGATAATCTGAAAGGGAAAAGATACCTGTTTTCCATATACGCTTACCGTCACCAGCACATGATATAACACCGCCCTGCCTCCATACGCGTCCGGGTCCTTTCCCGTCTCACGGAAAGTCGTTTCATAGTCCATAAACGGCATCTTTCCATAAAGCACATCGCGCAGAATGCGCTTCTGTTTTTTCCGCTTCTCTGAAAATCCGCTTTCTTCCATCTCTTTGTCCATAAAGTCCGGAAGTCTTCTTTCCTCCAGCTCCCTTTGTATCCGGTCCATATTACCTCTGCCCCTTCTCTCCGTTTTTCAGTCACTCCTTCGCAATCCGTATCGCCTGAATAACCGCCTGATTGCTGTATATTTCAGGAAAGGCAATTTGAATCTTTCCTTTATCCGCCGTAACGGTCATCCGCTTTTTCAGCGCCTTTCCCGCGCCGCCTGCTTCCTGCCAGATATCGAGTTTCTCAAGCCGTGTTTCACCGTTTACGGAAACATCGAACAATCTCCATCCCTTTGCATTTTCTCCCGCCGTTCCGTACCAGGGTTCCATAAAGTACAATTCCACAACATACTCGCCGTTTTCCACAGGGAAGGTGTAGGATAACCGGTCACGGCCGTAACGGAATTTTTGGAAAAGACCGGCTTCTTCCGTATTCTCCGGCATGTCATAAATCTCGGCAAAACTTCCGATTTCATCTTCAACATCGGCAAAGTCCATCCCCCAGGACTGCCATCCCCAACTTCCTTCTTCATATTTCCGGTCTTTCGCCCAAATATGGCCGTTCCTGTCCCGATAATCCGGTCCGCCGCAGTTTATGCGGTACAAGTCATCCGGTAACGATGATACGGTAAGATTCCGCCCAAAAGCATCTTCTTCGAAAGCCGGAGCATCTTTCTCCGGAAGCGGCAGCGCCGGGAAAAAAATCCGGTCGGTAACGACATGTTTTCCGTTCACATAGCCCTTCGCCGTAAGGATTCCCCATTTTACCGATACCTGATGAAAAACAGGATGCTCGCCTGTTGCGCCCGTCCGCTTTCTCTCGATTAACCGCTCCCCGTAATCGTTATAAAGTTCCACCTCTTCGCAGTTTGAATATACCGCAATATCCGCCGTCGTCTCCTGACAAAAACGCTGCGGCCAGGAATGGGAAGCAATGTAGAGCACCGCCGCTTCATCGGAGGGCGTATAATTGGCCCGGTACATATAATAAGCATCCGTCGGTTCTCCCCAACAGGTAAAAAGCCCTTTGCTGTTTACCACGCCTATCCGGTTAGAGCCTGTTCCATCCAGACAGTATAGAAGTTCTCTTCCCGGATTGGCATGGCTCGTAAAAATCCACTGAAAATGTCCATAACAATATTCACGCACCTTCTCCGCTTCACGCACCTTCGTTTCCAGACAATAGGTAAAAAGCTCTTCCGGCACATCGCCCCCGCTGTTTTGACAAAGTTCCATATTTCCTTCTTCATGTTTTCCTTTTACGCGGTATTGCCCATATTCTCCGACCAACTGCATTTTCACCAGTTCTGTCCCGTAATTTTCAACGCTTCCTCCATAAGTTCCGGACCAGTTCTGGGGAATGTTCCAGTCGCTTCCCGTTCCGCCGTTGCATGTCACCACTTTCCGCTGTACCGGTGACGTGACATCCATCTCATGAATGCGTTTCGTCACCGTTTCGGTGAAATCGGAAGGGAGCATGGATTCATTCTGAACGCTCCAGAGAATAATCGCCGGTGAATTTCTCCTTTCCAGAATCCATTCTTTCGTCAGCCGAAGGAAGTTCTCCCGGAAATCTTCGGAATCAAAATAGATATGCGCTCCCATCTGGGCCCAGTACAAAATCCCGTTTTGCTCACAATATTCCAGATAACGCAGATTATGCGGACAGTGCGCTTCACGAAAAGCGTTAAAACCGGCCGCACGAAACATCTGCATTCTCGTCCGTATCATTTCCGCTTCAAAGGCGTGGTCATTCCCAAGCTCGTGCTCATATTCACAGGAGCCGTTCAGGAAATAGTGTCTGCCGTTAATGAGCAGGCGTCTTTTGATTCCCTGCGCATCCGCCGCCTGTTCTACAAACGCATTTCCTTTATTGGCAATTCTGTTTCCATCCCGGCCGTCATCCCCACGGATTGCAAATGGTGTGCCCGTCTGGCAATACTCTTTCAACTCTTCATCCACGCCGCGGACCGTACTGATAACATTATGAAGCGTCGGATTCTCTCTGGACCAGAAATCAGGAAATGCCAATGGCTCACAAGTCTGGCTGATACAGATTTCCTCTCCCGCATCCAATTCCGTCTGCGTAATCAGACTGGCAATGGATTTCGTCCGGTTATAAGTCTGCACGAAAGATTCCAGCTGAATCCGATGCTTCGCGCCCGTCCGGTTCCTGATTGTCGTTTCAATCGCAATCACGACTCTTTCCGGCGCAGATTCCCGGATATACACCGCAACGCCTCCGGCTGCAATGGCAACGTCGGCGTCCTCGCTTCCGCGCAGGTATTCCACAAAATTATGATTTTCCGGTCCGGGTTCTTCCTCCAGCAGTTTTTCATCAATCACCCTGTTTTTCTGACTGTCAAAATTTTCCCATGTAATTTCCCGGAAGCCGAAACTGTTTTCCACACAGTCCAGTCTTTCCTGTCCGCACCATACCGTTGTTCTGACCCGGTATAAAACCGGCGCATCCGGATACCATAAGGACACGCCTTCCTGTTTTTCCATTGTCTGGATAACGTTCCCCTCTTCTCCCGGCTTTAACAAAAGCAGATGTTCATCCGTCCGCAGCAACTCCCCGTCCGGCGCCAGAAGTTCCTGGCGCACCGATAGCTTACATGGTTCCGTCCCCAGATTGACGAGTTCGCTTTCTATCCTGATATCGGAATGACCGCCGCACAGATTGGGCGTCGTAATACAGACCCCGAAAGGTTTCACCCGCACGCTGCCTGTCACCTGAATATGAACCGGCCGAAAAATGCCCAAAGGCTGTGAGCCTTCAGAATTGGGCGTGCCAAAACAGCCTCCGCATATCCACGGAATGTCTCTGATTTTCTCCGGATGACTTGCCCGAACAAGAATCGTGTTGTCTTTCCGCGCATTCAGATAAGCGGTGAGCTCTGTCTGAAAGCAGGTTCTGCCGCCTTTATGGGAACCGATATGCGTTTCGTTCAGCCATACATCCGCATATGCGCTGACGCCCTCAAAGAACAGAAAGACCCGCTTTCCGTTCCAGTCCTCCTGATATTCAAATGTTTTTTTATACCATACCGCTCCATGAAGATTTCCATGAGAAACCCGGTGATACCCATGATACTGCTCCCAGTTATGCGGAATCGATACCGTTTTCCATTCCCCGCCGGCATCCTCCGGACACTTCCCGTCCACAACCTCCCAGGCCGTTTCCCAACCTTCTTTGATTGTCATGCTTTCTCTGTATTCCATCTTAGCAACCATGCCTTTCCACAGTAATAATCATATCTTTTCTCAATATTCTATCTTCTTTCGTCCTGTGGTTCAGTAAACCAGTTTTTTACGGACGAAAGGGCGGAATGTATCGTATCTTCCCGTTCATCCAGCCCGGTTATAAACCGGCGGTGCACCAAAAAGGGCTGCCGCACGCCGGAGACCGTTCCGATGACCCACAGATTTTCCGATTGAAGACCATAAATTTCTTTTCCAATCCGGTGTCGTTCTTCCATTGTTTCCGCCATTTTCAGTCTGTCGCGGAGCGCATACAGTTTCTTCACTTCATCAACAGGCTCCACGCCTTCTTCCCCTCCGGTTTCATACCACCGCCAGTACAACGGACAGGAATCGCTTAACCCGCCAATCTGATAGGGAATAAACGGGTCGTCCCCCGGCTGTTCCCAGACCATAAAAATATGCCTGTTTCTCACCTGATAATCACCCATGCCGGAACCATCATGCAGCCTGATTACCTGTAATCTGATTCCTATCCGCCCGAGACTCTCTTCCAGAAAAGAGACCGCTTCGTCCGCCATAGGCGTTACCGGGTAATAAACGAGCTCCAGACAGGCAGGCTTTCCATTCGGAAAACATCGTATCTCATCCTGACTATCCTGAAAACAGATTCCCATCTGCTCCAGAAGCTGCTCCGCTTTCCCCCTGTCATACGCCGCATATTTCCCGGCAAATTCTTCCTCGTAATACGGCCGGTACGGTTCCGGCGCAATCTGCGCGGGTATTCCGTCTCCCCCAAACACTTCCTCCCGCATCCTGCTGCGGTCTAACGATAAAGAAACCGCCAGCCGGAAACGAAAATCCTGTACATACGGCCGGAGCCACTCCTGTTCCGGACATAAATTAATCAGAAAAACCGTCTGCTGAACCTGCCACGGTCTCAGCCGCAGCAGCGCGTACTCTTTCCGAACGGCTTCCAGAGAAAGTCTTTTTTCCGTACATTTGAGAAAACATCCTGCCAAATCACATTCTTTCCGCAGCATTGCTTCCATCAGTTCTTCCCGCGAACGATAACGCGTTCTGACAATCCTTTCTATATACGGCAGGCCGGCTCCGTTCTTGTCCTTCTCATAGTAATAAGGATTTCTAATCAGGACGGAATGTTCCGGCACGGAGGATTTTTCATAAATCCACGGGTCCAGCGACGGATAATCCCAAATGCGCAGAATCCGCTCCGGCATAAAATATCCGGCTTCCCTGACAGGCGGGTCGATGGCATGATAGTATACATCCCACGGCTTATCCGCGAATCCGTCCGCGCGCATCTTTTCTTCCAGTTTTTCTCTTTCCTGATAACGATAATGGAACTGTTTCAGATAATGGGCAGGCTTTATCAGCATCTGCCATCTTGCGGCTCTTACCTGCATCTGCGTAAACCCATAACAGGGAATGGAAAATTCCAGCGCAAAACGCTTTTCATCCATGATGTGAAGCCTGACACGTTCATCTCCCCAGTAAATCCATTCCCATTCCGGCAGCATAATTTTGGAATTGCGGGAATTGGTAAGATATTTGCCAAGCTCCGGCAACAGAAGAACGTCCTCCAGCGCGTATCGCACATCCTCCGTCGTGACCGGCTCCCCGTCGGACCACCGGAGCCCTTCCCGAATCTTGTAAGCGTGACGTCTGCCGGAAGAATCGACCGTGTATTCTTCCAGAATACCGGGCAGGATTTCTCCGTCAATCCGGCTGTAATGATGCCAGTACCGCCTGTCCTCCGTTTCCAGGAGACAGGCTTCGTTGATAAACCGCAGATAATGACAGAATCCCTTCGTTATCTCCGCCAGACGCAGCTGTCCGCCTCTTTCAGCCGTCTTTTCTCCGTATGAGTCCATGCCTCCGGCTTTGTCCCTACGGACTTTTGTCCTTTCCGCCTTTGCTCCATAAGCTCCCATCGTCTCATCTTCTCCTTCATCTGTCTGCCCCGGCAGACATTTCTCATCCTTTGATGGAACCAATCATTACGCCTTTGACAAAATATTTCTGGATAAAAGGATAAATAATCGCAATCGGAACCATCGCAACCACAATCAGCGAATACTTAATCACATTGGCAATCCGCGCAATCTGCATCTGCAGTTCCGGGTCCGTCACGGTGGACGGGTCTATCTGACTGGAAATCAAAATCTGTTTTAATACAATCGGCAGAGAATATTTGTCCTTATCATTCAGATAAAGCATTGCGTTAAAATAAGAATTCCAGTTCGCCACGCCGTAAAACAGCACGAGAACCGCAATCACCGCGCCCGAAAGGGGCAGAACGATTTTCAGAAAAAATTTAATATCCCCGCAACCGTCCATCTCCGCCGCTTCGTGCAGTTCTTTCGGAATATTCGACTGTATAAAAGTCCTTGCAATAATCAGATTATAGGCGCTGATTGCGCCGGGCAGCACCATCGCCCACATCGTATTCATCAGATGAAGATTGCGGACAAGTATGTAATTCGGTATGATACCGCCTCCAAAAAACATCGTAAACGTAAATAAAAACATTATCTTATTAATTCCCGGCACTTCTATGCGAGTCAGCGCATAGGCTGCACACATTGTCAGCGTGACATTGATAACCGTCCCGACAAAGGTATACAGAAAAGAATTTTTAAAACCGGTCAGCACCTGTGAATTGTGGAAAACCGTTTTATAACCATCCAGACTGAAATCCACCGGCCAGAGAAATACTTTTCCCGCAGTCACCGCATCCCCGGAAGAAAAAGAAGCCGCAATTACGAAAATTACCGGATACAGCACAATCAGGAAGAAGAACGTGATAATCATACCCGTAATGCAATAAAATAAAAAGTCCGAGGACCCTGTTTTTTTCCTGTTTTTTTTCATTCAAATCTCCATTCCTTTCTCACAGCCTGTACTTCCCCCTAAAAAATTGATTCATTCGTCAACCTCTTACTAATCGCATTTACAATCATCAGCAAAATGAAATTAATGACCGAATTAAACATTCCAATCGCCGTGGAAAGAGAGAAATCGCCAATCCCTTTTTGCAGGCCGACTTTGTACACATAAGTGGAAATCACTTCGCTGTATGCGATATTCAAATCATTTTGCATCAGCAGCGCTTTTTCAAAACTCACATTCATAATGCCGCCCGCGGCAAGAATCAGCATAATCACAGCGGTCGGACGGATGCAGGGCCAGTCAACATATAAAAGCCTCTGGAATCTGGTTGCCCCGTCGATGCAGGCCGCTTCATGCAGGCTCTGGTCCACGCTCGAAAGCGCGGCAATATAAATAATCGCATTATATCCGGTGCTTTGCCATACGCCGGACCATACAAAAATATGCTTAAATAAATTCCCTTTGGCCAAAATATCTTCCGCCGTCTGCCCTGTCAGAAGCATATATAAATTTCCGTAAATTCCCGTTCGGTTATTCAGTATTTGTATGATAATGCCGACCATGACAACGGTAGAAATAAAATGCGGTATGTAAGTGATACTCTGAACCACTTTGCCATAGCGTTTCTTCGGAAAAGCATTTAAAAGCAATGCGAATATAATCGGTATCGGAAATCCCACCAGAAGAGAATATACGGCAAGCGTCAATGTATTGCGCAAAACAATCGGGAATTTATAAGACGAAAAAAACGTGGTGAAATTTTCAAAACCAACCCATGCGCTTCCCCATATTCCGTCGGCAATCGTATAATCCTTAAAAGCCAGCACCAGCCCGCCCATAGGCACATAACAGAAAATAATCAGATACATGAGTGGGAGCAGAAGCAGCAAATAGACCTGCCATCCGGCCGCGATTCTCTTACGAAGGTTTTTCTTTGGTGGATTCTTCAGTCTTTCTTTACTCATTCAAGTCCTTTCCTCTCTTTTCATCAGCCGGATGCGAAGGATAAAACCTCCGCATCCGGTCATGAAACACATCTGTTTCCTTACTCGGCCGCCATTCTGTCGTAAGCGGTCTGGGCTGTCTCAAGCAGCTGCTGTAACCCCATATTATCAAGTTCGGCAAGATAATTATCCCAGTCGGATAACGGACGGTTGCCCGTAACAAATTCCGCAAGACTGCTCGTTACATAAGTTGATATGTCCGTTGCAATATCCGCAATCGCTTCCGCTTCTTCACCTGTATAAGCCAGGGTAGGAAGCAGTTTGGGATGTTCTTCATAATACAAATCAAAAGAAGTTGACCTTAAAACAGCATTCCGGTTATCATCGCCTTCCTGCAGGGAATCCATACTCCGGTAATCATCTACGCTCAGATAATTCGGGCAGGCATGATACCAGTGTTTGTTCTGCACCTTTGACCATTGGTCTTCCAGAATCGCCAGCTCACAGGGAATCCCCAGAGCGTCTTCATATAAACCGACTTTTTTGGACGTTTCCGCTTCGTCTTTGGACCAGTCTACGCCTTCTTCGCCATAGCGGGTTGTCAGGGACACGTCCTTACGGTAGAAAAAGTCACCGACTTTCATCGCCAGTTCCACGTCTTCGCAGTCTTTGGTAATGTTGTAATAAAAGGTAGGGTCATACTCAAATGTCGCACTATATGCCAGTCCTTCCGGCCCTTTTAACGGAGCCATTAATTCAAATTCCTGGAAATTTTCGGAATCCAGACCATTTGTCCAGTATCCCCATCCGCCGACACAGACACAACCGACGATGTTGGGACTCTGGTCGAGCAAAGCCGTAAACTGGGTAGCATCCATTGTAAACATGGACGGGTCAAGAAGACCTTCCGCATTCAGCTCATTCATAAATTCCAGTCCTTCTCTCCACGCTTCCGATGCAAAAGGCGCAATCACCGTTTTTCCGTCTTCCGCAAGCGCCAGACCGTTGTTTGCCTGGTCTCCGTTATAAAAAACGAAGGAATTCATAATGTAATAAGGCGTAAAACAGCCCCATGTAGCGGTCGGAACGCTTCCCGTAATGGCAATCTCATCGTTTATGCCGTTCCCGTTAGGGTCCTGTGTCGCAAAAGCCTCGCATACCGCCTTAAGTTCCTCCGTAGTCGTCGGAACGGAAAGTCCGAGCGCATCAAGCCATGTCTTATTAATCCAGCATCTATACGGCGTCATATTAAAATCTTCCGGTGAATAATCAGCCAGCGTATAAATATTCCCGTCCGCGCTCGTAATCGCCCGGAGGATTGCTTCTCTGCCCGCATCATCCATATTGTTAAAATGAGGCGTCGCCTCCGCATCATACAGATAATCATTCATGGGAATGAAAACGCCATTCTTACCGTATTCCAGCACTTCCAGACTGGTAAGTTTCATGCAGACCACATCGGGCAGTTTTTCTCCGGAACTCGCCATCAGGGACAGTTTCGATTTTGCATCGTTTATGGCTGTCGGCAGAAGAAGAAATTCGAGTTCCACATTACATTCTTCTTCAATTAAAGTTGTCAGATAATTGGTATCATAATCCTCAACGTTTGCATCCTGCGGAATGGCAATGGTAAGCGTTTTTCTTTCGGACGCGCTCCCGTTGTCCGCTGCTTCACCGCCAACTGTGGCGTTTGCATCATCCGCTGCCGTCTGCGACATATCGGAGCCCGTATTGCCCGCGGCGCCTCCATCAGCGCCGCCGGAACCGCATCCGGCAAGCAGACTGATACACATGACCGCACTTAATAAAATGTGAATGCTTTTCTTTTTCATATTGTACCTCCTGTGTTGAAATATAGATTAGTAGTTTCTCCGCGATAAGAATCTCTCGCTTTGTCTTTTTGTAACAGTTCATCCTTCGGCTTCACTGTCACGCCGGAATATCATAAGGCTGAAGTGTTACTTCTTTTTCACCATAGCATACTTTGACGGCCATTCATAATCTCAATATCCGAATCCATCTCTTACTTAGTAATAATCCCAAAAAAAGACTGAAAAAATTCCAGTCTTTTTTTGCAATACACGTTTTTCATTTTTTAAATTCTCTTTCAAAAAGTAAGAATCCGCGTCAGAACCCCCTCTTTTTCCGGTATGTTCCGGGTGAAACGCCGGTTTTTTTATGAAACACCCGATAAAAGCTGTTCAAAGAACCAAACCCGGCCATTCCGGCAATCTGCTCGTTGCTGTATTCTGTTTCCGAAAGAAGCTCCTTTGCCTTTTCCACCCGCATGTCTTCAATGTATTTGGCGAATGTTTTACCGGTCTGCTCTTTCAGGAACTGTATCAGATATTTCTCCGATATTTTCATATTTTCACTGACCATGACCGTAGATAAATTCGGGTTCAGGTAATTTTCATGAATATAACGGATGATGTTTTCTTTCAGAAGCGTATTATGACTGCGTTTATTCTTCTCATTTGCCGCAAACAGGTGTCCGGCGGCCAGCTTCAACTCTTCTATGCGCTCCTCAAAACCGCTGCGCTCATTCCAGTTTTCCATTTGCAGCTCCGTCTCCGATATGGAAAGTTCTTCCGCCGCGCAGATAACTGTATGCCTGATGGAATAGCAGATTTCCTGCATACTTTTTTCATAAAGATAAGGGCTCACCCGGTAATGGCGTATGAGCTTATCCAACGTTTCCATAAAGGTCTGTTCTTTCCCGCTCAGCAGATATTGATACAGTTTGTCCACAAAATGTATATTCACGAGATTATCGCCCGTGCTGTTTAACAAATCAGAGTAATACCCAACCGTATTCAGATGTTCTCTCGTATAACTGTTGAGCGCCTGTCTTGCCTGCAGATAACAGGAATGAATGTCCGTAAGCTCCATCCCGATTCCGCTGACGCCAATATGAAAAACATTTCCGGTCTCCTTCGTCGCCTCCCGCAAAAACATTGCCAGTTTATTAGATTCCTCTCTTTTTCTGATGAGCTCGTTTTCCGCAACTCCCACGAGAAAGCTTATTTCATTCATGGCCGTCTGCGCCCTCAGATATTCTCCGCCGATATATTCTCCGGCCATACGGTCCAGCACATAGAAAGTGTTCAGCAGCGCTTCCGCATCCTCTTCTTCGCATAAAACGACCAGCACATAAAAATACTGGATTTCTTCCGGAATCATTTTCCGACATAATTCCTGTTTCTTCGGCGAAGTAATTTCCCATACAAACATCTGTTCCAATATATTATTATTCATCTGGACGCGGAGTTCCGCCAGCGCTTTCTGATATTCATTCCTGGAATCGGCAATCATTCCCACCTTTTCCCGGATATACTGGTATTCGTTGCCCGCCACATATTTTGTCTCCGCCCATTCGTTAATATTGTCGAGGAGTCCCTGCACGGAAGCCGATTTCTGATAACTGAACAAAATGACAATCAAAATACTGATAATGACCGCTAACAGCAGCACGCTTAAGTTTACGCCGAGCAGACGGATTGTCTGCTGCTGCACCAGTCTGACCGGAATCGCGGAAATAATGGAATTTCGGTTAAACTCCTCAACCGTCTTCTGTAAATAGTACTGAGCGTCCTGAATGATAAACGTCCCGTCTTTTTCAATATCCCGGTTCAGGTACTGATTCAGTTCTTCCGCGCCTTCTCCATAATAATTGAGCACATTTCCGTATTTATCGGAAATGCAGATTAAATTATCTTTCTGGTTATCGGTAAATAATTTCCCGTAAAGTTCTTTCTCGTCGATTACAAATACAAATGCCACGGATTTATCGACAATCCGGTTCGTATATGCTTTTGCAACGACGACAAGCGGATTTTCCAGTTGTTTCATCCGGCCGTCAAATACGGTCACTTCCGGATAAACAACGCAGGTGACATAATCCGTAAAACTCATAATTTCATTTTTAAATTCCTCTGCCGTCTTTCCCTTTACCTCAAAATACGTTCCGTAATATTCTCCGAAATCGTCCGCCACCTGCGCAGTAGAAACGAAAGCCGGATTATCCCGGAACAGAATAAATCCGGTCCCGGATATATTGGCTATCGTCTGCACATGAAATAATTCCTTCTGAAGATAATTCATTTCCACATATTTATCTGTGGATAATTCATCTCCATGATACTTATTAAGCGCCTGAAGCGAAACATTGGAACGAAGCGCGGAAGAAATCGAGGAAATCGTAAGAAGCAGTTCCTCCAGCTCTCCCCGGCTTTCATTTAACAACGTCTCATTCTGCCCGATGACATTGTTTTTCTCAAGCTGATAGGTAAAAAAGACATCCGCCAGACAACTCGCCAGAATGACAATTATCAGGCTGAGGTTCATAAGAAAGTATTTCAAAAATAATTTATTCTTCATAGTCCTCCGCTTGAAACGATATCCCCCTGTTCCCCGCAGATTTCCACCGTATATTCCGCTTCCTGCCAGCCGGGGTAATCGCCCTTTCGTGATTTTACTTTCAAAGTACGAAGCCGCTCATTCCAAAAGAAGGTCGTCATAACAAAGGCTCCTGTTTCAAACCCATAATTATCCCCCTCGTCTTCATACAGGGTAAACGCCGCATCCGCTCCGGGATATACATAAATTTTCATGGGTTCTTCGGGCTTCTGCCCTGCATATTGAATATCTTCCACCGTCGGGATAATGGAACCTGCCTTCACAAAGACCGGAATCTTTTCGATTGGCGCGTCCACTTTCACCAGCCGGCCGCCTTCATAATATCGATTCGTCCAGTAATCATACCAGCCGCACCCTTCCGGCAAATAACATTGCCATTCTTTTTCACGGGAAAGCGCGCGGGAACCGGCTTCATAATACATCGGCTCCGTCACGGCACAGATTAAAAGAGAAGGGCCGAACATAAACTCATTCGTTACTGCCGCCGCGGTTTTATCTTCCGGAAAATCGAATAACAGGCTGCGCATCATGGTGCTGTCTTCAAAATGCACCGCGCCCGCCACCGAATAAATATAAGGCATGAGATGGTAGCGGAGCCGGATAAACCTGGCGATTGCATCATAAAACATCGTACCCGGTTCCCCAAAATTCCATATCTCGCGCGGCGTATCCGTTCCGTGGGAACGGAACATCGGCAGAAATGTCCCTGCCTGAAGCCATCTGGTATACAGTTCACAATACCCTTTATCTTTTACGCCTTCGTCATAGTTTCCTTTCCAGAACCACTTCGGAGATGCATCCGTACTACACCCGCACCCGCGGTTTTTCCACTCGTCCCCTACCGTAAAAAAGCCCCCGATGTCAAACGTCCAGTATGGATAACCCGAAAGCCCCATATTCAGGCCTTCCTTTATCTGTATGCGCAATGTTTCCCAGGATGCGCAGGTATCGCCTGACCATAACATAGCGCCATATTTCTGGCCGGAAGCATAGCCGGAACGGGTCAGATTTAAAACACGCTTATCCGGGCAGTCTTTCCGCTGATTTTCATAGATTCCTCTGGCATGCTGAAGGGCAAACGCATTTGCGACGGAAGCGTCCAAATATTTCTTATGCTCATTTCCGACAAGCACATAACGCTCCCAGGGTTCTCTTTTTATCTCTCCGCTCCAATCCGGGCCTGAAAAAGGCTCCGTGGAGTCACACCACCAGGATTCAAATCCCTGATTGAACAATCCTTCTTTCGCCTGTTCCCAGTATATCCTCCTGGCCGTTTCGTCAAACGCATTATAAGTGCTTAAATCATGCAGAAGATGACCGGCTTCCAGAAATTCCGTATGATTTCTGCCGCCGAAATTCATATTCGGCCATACGGACACCATCGTATGCGCATTCATACGGTTTATTTCTTCCGCACATTCTTTCATATCCCCATAACGGTTCCGGTCGAGAATTTTTTCACCCCAGTTCCCCGGCTCCCAGGTATTCCAGTCCTGAACCACCAAATCCAGCGGAATCCGCTCCTTACGGTATCTTTGCACGATTTCAACCAGTTCACGGGCCGTATAATACTGTTCTTTGGACTGCACATAACCATAGGCCCATTTGGGCAAAAGCTGTGCCTTACCGGTCAGATAACGGTAATCATGAATTACGCCATCCATGCTTCCGCCTCCAAGAAAATAAGTGTCAATCTGGTCTACGGTGTCCAGAAACAGATAAGACTCTTTTGCCTCCTGTTCCTTTTTATCGGAGACTTCATCATGAAACACCATCAGGGAACAGCAGTCCACCAATACGCCGTAGCCTTTATCCGATACAAACAAAGGCATCGGTATACGCATATTATGTTGATAAAGAAACTGATTATGCCCTCTGTAATTATAAATTCCCTCTTCCGCCTGCCCCAGACCGTAAATGCCTTCTCCGTCTTCCCATCGGAAAAAGATTCTGCCCCGGTAAGCCTCTCTGTCTTTCACTTCTTTCAGATTTTGGATAAAATTGCGTTCGCCGTCTACGGTTTTCACACGATGGATAACCGGTTCTTCATCACCTGTCGTATAATGAAACACATCGGTTTTCGACAATTCGCGGCCCATTTCCGCCGCCCATGCCCGGCCGTCCCCATGTTTCCAGGAAACCGCGCCGGTTTCCGGCACAATTTCAGCCTGCACCCCGGCCGTTTTCAGGCATACAGAATCCGCATCCTGACATACCTCAAACTTTACCGGCGGATATTCGCCCCGCCCGACAAACGCTTCAATCATCAGCGAATGCGTATCTTCTATGATTTCTTTTTTCGACGTAATACACCGGATGATTTCTTCTGTTATGGGAATCAGACGGTAATTGTATTCCCCCGCCCGTACCTCCAGATAAGCATCCGTTACCGTTACCTTTTTCATAAGTTATCCCCTTCCATTACGACGCTTCGTGCAGGTTATCTTTTCTGCCGGGTCAGATTTTTCTCAATCGCTTAAAAGCTGTTTCTTCCGTTCAATCATTTCATCAATTCTTTCGATATAGAGCGCAACATCTTTGACCGTATCGCACCGCTTAATCAGTCCGTCCGGATAAACCCTTTTGGTCACGGTCCCTGCGCCGAGCGCAATGATGCTCTGTACTTCCTCCATAATCAAAATATTATAAATTCCATACTTTCCTTCTTTCGCATAGCCGACGTTTTCAAAATTGCCCGACATGTTTTTCTGCCTGTAAAGATAATAGGGAGCCATTCCCATGCCGCGCGCGCCCTCTTCCGCAATCCGCATCGTCTCTTCCGTATTGCAAAGCGCAGAAATACCATTCTGCGTTATCCAGTCCGCCAGCCGGGAAGCCCTTTTCACCGCAAGGGAATGCACCGTCAGGCTTTCCGGTTCCAACGCCCGTATGGCTTCTATTGTCCTTCTCACATCCTCCGCCGTTTCTCCGGGAAGCCCCAGAATAATGTCCATATTAATGTTATCAAATCCGACTTCCCTCGCCATGAAAAAGGCTCTTTCCACCTGTTCCACCGTATGCTGGCGGCCGATAAACCGCAGCGTTTCCTGGTTCATCGTCTGCGGATTCACGGAAATCCTGCTCACGCCATGACGATAAAGCACGCGCAGCTTTTCTTCCGTAATGCTGTCTGCCCGGCCGGCTTCAACCGTAAATTCCTGTACCGACGTGAAGTCAAAAGAAGCTTTCAGTTTCGAAAGCAGCCTGTCCAGTTCGTCCGCTGTCAGCGACGTCGGCGTGCCGCCTCCAATATATACCGTGTCCAGAATCCTGTTCCGGCATGCAGCCGCAGTATAATCTATTTCCTGTTCCAACGCACACAGATAATCCGACACCCTCGCCTTCCACGCGCTGATTGGAAAAGATGTAAAAGAACAATACAGGCATGTCGTCGGACAAAACGGGATTCCTATATACAGACTGTAACCGTTTTCACCATGAAGCGGCCGCAAAATGCGTCGTTCCCGTTCCGCAATTTCCAGGCTGAGCGCCGCCTTATCCCTGTTGACCAAATGCTTCCTTTCCAGAAAAGAAAGAATTTCCTCTTCACGCCTGCCTTCCTCCAGCATGGTCATCGCAATCTTCGTAGGCCGGATGCCCGTCAGATTCCCCCAGGGAAGTGAAATTCCCGTTTCTTTCCTTAGGGAAGTATACAAAAAGCGTTTAAACGCATTTTTATATTCGTCATATTCTTCCTCTTCGATATGCCATATGTATTCGCGGTTCTGCGCAACCCGGAAAAGTACCGTCTCTTCCTCAAACACAAGTTCCATCTGCGCCGGTTTCTCCAACAGCATCCGGTCTTTGATTACCGAATCAGGCGTCAGTACCCTGACTTCTTCTTCCGGATAAAAAGCCTTTACCAGCGAGTGGATGTCATATTCATACTGTGTTTTATTTGATTTCAATATTAGCATATGTGTCTTCCTCCATGTAAAATCTGTTCCTATCATACACCATCCACCTTCCGGTGTCTAATGCCATTCAGCGATTTCACTCCCAATTATCCACACTGCGCAGATTCTCATCTCCTCAAAGCACAAAACTGCGCAGACAGGGGAATCTTCCCCGCCGCGCAGCCTTTGTGCGATGAAGTTCTTTTTGTATTTCTTTTTTCACGTTTTCGCCTTAAATCTTATTGAACGGCTCCTTATAACAGGCCACGCTGCCGAGTTCTTCCTCGATGCGAAGCAGCTGATTGTATTTGGCGATACGGTCGCTTCGACAGGGCGCTCCCGTCTTAATCTGTCCCGCATTGACTGCCACGGCAAGGTCCGCAATAAATGTGTCTTCCGTTTCACCGGAACGATGAGAAATGACCGTCTTATATCCGTTCTTATGAGCCATCTCAATTGCCTCCATAGCCTCGCTGACCGTGCCTATCTGATTGACTTTTACGAGAATCGCATTGGCAGCCTGCAGCTTTATGCCCGCATCCAGTCTTTTTGTATTGGTGACAAACAGGTCATCTCCCACGAGCTGGATTTTTTCCCCGAGCGTTTTGGTCAAAAGCTGCCAGCCGTCCCAGTCGTCTTCAAACAGACCATCCTCAATCGAGATAATCGGAAAACGCTCCACCAGTTTTTCATAGTATGCCACCATCTCGGAAGCGCTTCTTCTGATTTCCTGATTCCGCATACGGGATTCGCCCGGAAAATAATAGGTGTCCGTCGTTTCATCATAAAGCTCGCTCGCCGCCGCATCCATCGCAATCTTAATGTCCTGTCCCGGCGCATATCCGGCTGCCTTGATGGAATCGACAATCAGAGAAAGCACCTCTTCCGCATCCGCCAGCGATGGCGCAAATCCGCCCTCGTCGCCGACGCCGGTAGAAAGCCCCTTCTGATTGCAGATTTGTTTCAGATTGTGATAAATTTCCGCACAAATCCGCAGCCCGTCGGCAAAACTTTCCGCCTGTACGGGCATAATCATAAATTCCTGAAAATCTACCGTATTATCCGCATGTTTGCCGCCGTTTAAAATATTCATCATGGGAACCGGAAGCAGCCTCGTGTGCGCGCCGCCCAGATAGCGGTACAACGGCATCCGCAGCGCCAGCGAACTTACCTTTGCGCAAGCCATCGAAACGCCAAGCGTCGCGTTGGCTCCCAGATTGCTTTTATTCTCTGTACCGTCCTGGTCTATCAGAATACGGTCAATCAGGCCCTGGTCGAGCGCGTTCATGCCAAGCAGAGCCTCTCTGATTTTCGTATTTACATTATTAACCGCTTTCATCGTTCCGAGGCCAAAATATCTTGTCTCGCCGTCCCGCAGCTCCACCGCTTCAAATCTTCCTGTGCTGGCGCCGCTCGGCACGGCAGCCCTTCCCGTAATTCTTTCTCCGCCCGGTTCTTTTTCTACTGTCACTTCCGCCTCTACTGTCGGATTTCCCCGGGAATCCAATATTTCTCTCGCATGTACCTCCACAATAAGCAATATCTGTTCCATAAAAAACCTCCTTTGAACACACTTTTTTCCAGTATGCCCAAAGAAGGCTCATGTTATTCGAAAAATCCAACCGGCGCATCTACTCCGCTCCGCCTACGGAACTTTTCTCTTCATCGCACGGTATCATGTCAATTGGCTGCTCAAATTCAATCTTAATAACGGTACAGATTTCGTCCGCATCCTCTTCCTGCACCTCAATCCAAATCTGTCCGGGCATTCCAAGCCACGGTGCACCGCCAGTAAGCGTCCATGTAAGTTCCCTGCCATTTGTTAGAGAAGTCACCTTCATTGTCTTATTCCCGATACCGTTCAATAACAGAAATCCGTTGGGCTTATCATGGCAGAACAGATACAGCGTCTTTCCGTCCTCGCTCAAGGTACTGTCTCCGTGAAAATATTCCGGCGCAATGCCCTGCTCTGTCGGATAGATAGCTTCTTCATATTTATGAGTCCACTTCCCAAGCTCTCGCATTTTTTCTTCTATCGCCGCAGGAATTTCTCCCTCCGGCGTCGGTCCGAAAGAAATCAGCAGGTTTCCGCCTTTGGAAATGCAGGCGGTCAGCATTCGTACAATCTGGCGAATATCCTTATATTGTACATCCTGCGGCCGATATCCCCAGGAGTTATTAAAAGTGCTGCATAATTCCCAATGTTCTTTCAGCGGCCGTAACGGAATATACAACTCAGGCGTCTCATAGTCCCCGTATCCTTCAAGGCGCGCATTCACCATCGTATCAGGATTCAATTCACGAATCATCTCGCGTACCTTTTCCGGTTCCCAAGAGAATCCCTTCCGTGTCAGCATTACATCAAACCACATCACGTCAATATCTCCGTACCTGGTCATTAACTCCCTGATTCCCAGACGATACCGATTCATAAAACGCGCCCACACCTCTTCCAGCTCCGCCGGATTCTGTGTGCCCTCATTCTTGCCAATCTTACACGTTTCGGTCCACATCGCATTGTAATCCAGGGCTTCTTTTCGCATTGCAAGAATTTCTTCCTCGCTCTTGTCCAGAATTACCCGCATATTGTCCACATCAGACCAATCCGTATTGGAAAAATAAAATCCGACCTTCAGTCCTTCCTCCCTGAGCGCCTCACAGTAAGGCGCCAACAAATCCCTGCCTGCCGGCGTTCTTTTCGCCACATTTAAATCGGTATGCTCCGTATCTGCAAGCGACACCCCGTCATGATGCTTGGTCGTCAGCACGGCATATCTGGCGCCTGCTTCCTTAAAAAGCTTTGCCCATTTTTTCGGGTCATATTCGGATGCCGTAAAACCGTCTAACTGCTTCATATATTCATCATAAGATATGCTGCCCTGTCCAAAGCTCCATGACTCCGTGATACCGTCTACCGCATAGATTCCCCAGTGCATAAAGATACCCAGTTTTGCATGTTTGAACCAATCTCTGACCATAGTTTCCATTCTCCTTTTTCTATGTATTCCCGGCGCTTAACCTTTTACACCGCCGCTGCAGAGGCCCTTTTCACCGAATCCATCTTTCACATAGTGATTTCTTTTCATCGAAGATAAATTTATTTTCGATAAATTTATCTTTGCTAAAATTTATTATCTACAAAATTATTGTAAAGGATTTTCAGCTCAATTTATACAAGCTAAATTATACATTTGTTGGTTTTTCTTGTAATTTTGGAGTTGTTATTCTCTGCTTTCGTCCAAATCTCCTATCCGCTCTCCATTTTTCTAAAACGAAAATTAATCCCTTTTGTCGGACCCTCATTTTATCCGACAAAAGGGATTCGTTTCACTTATTTTGTTATTCGTTATGAATCGCCGCCAACGGACTTAATTTCATCGCCCGCAGCGCCGGGAAAAATCCTGCCACCATGCCGACCATGACCGCAAATACCAAAGACAGTCCGGCAAGCCAGAACGGTATATAGGAAATGGATGAAGATGCCGGCAGCATCATTCCGCCGCCTTCCGCTCCCGATGCAATTTTATTTATCACAACCGATATGGAATAGCTGAGCGCCAACCCGATAATACCTCCGATAAAGCCGATGAAACCGGCTTCCATCAAAAACAGGGACCGGATATTGCGAAGGTCACAGCCGAGCACCTTCATAACGCCGATTTCTTTCGTCCGCTCATAGATGGACATCATCATCGTATTGGTGATTCCAATCGCCGCAACAAACAGGGACACCGCGCCGATACCGCCGAGCACGGCCTGCACATAGCCCATTGTTTTCTGATTGGATTCTATCCACTCCGCATTACTGTTCGCCTCATATCCCATCTCGGTAATCTGCGTCTGAATATTGGTCACATTATCCAGTTCATCCACCTGGACAAGAATCTGATTATAAAAAATCTCTTTATAAGGCTTTCCCGTTTTCGTCGATGGCTGTCCGGGAATGACTTTGTTTTTGAAAATTTTTTTCAGCTCCGGAATCAATTTGTCAATATCACAGAACGTATACCAACTATACATGGCATATTCGCCCTCCGGCGGCGTCAGCTGCACACCGCTGGCTTCAATGAGGTATTTCTTGGGCGGCTTGACCGGCTGCCCTTCTCCTGAGGGCGCTTGAGACTGCCAGTAAGCATCCGTGTCGAAAATGATGAAAATCGGGTCGTTCATCATATCGATATCGGGAAGCTGTCCCGTCTGCCAGAAGCCCGCGCCTGTCTTGGCATTCGAAAAGTCCTGTATGACCTGATAGCCATAAAAGAATTTTAACTCATCATCTGCCGCAGACGGAAGGCTCCCCTCTCCCACTTCAATACCCAGATTCGCAATCGCTTCCGCCGGCATCGCGCGCAGCATCAGATAATTCTGATAAGCGCCATACCTCGCGATTGCGGACATCTGCATAACCGGATAAACATCATCCACATGCTCCATGCTTTTAATCGTTGCAACCAGCTCATCGTCCAATCGCTTGATATCTTTATCGCTTCCATCATAAGAATAGGGTTCATATACGGTAATCTCCGTCAGACTCCCATAGGATTCGTACTCTTCCATCAAAGAACGGCTGAGACCGAGTCCGAGCGAAATCATGACCACGATAGAAGCGACTCCGATAACAACGCCAAGCACCGTCAGAATTGTCCTGACTTTTCTCTTCCAGAGGTTACTGCTGCTCATCCGCAGTAAATCAAGGAATTTCATAGTTTCTCCCATCTGTCTGCATCAACGGACACGCAAATAACCGGAATCGTTCCTGCGCCCCTTTGCCTGTCCCGGCAGACATCCTTCTTAATCTGCTTAGTTTTTGTCTTCATCTATCGAGAGCAAATCATCTGCAAGAAGCATCGCTTCTTTTTTCTTTTTCCGAATTTTAACAAAAGCGAAAATACCAGCTCCGGCCGCTACCACCAAAAGGACTGAAACAATCGCGATAATCCGCCCTTTGCCGGAACCTTCTTCCATTTCTCCCTCGCCCATATCTACCATCATATCATCGGAAACAAATTCATCGAAAAACTCCTCTGTCACATATAACGTAATGGTTCTCGTTTCCGTCGTCACATTGCCCGCATTGTCTTCATAGGAAATATCCACGTTAATCATGCCGTCATCCATCGTCGCCGCCGCACCCGTTACCATCACATCCACATTTCCGGTCTGACCAGACTGCAGATTCCCGACAAAAGCCGTTGACTCTTCGATGGAATCCGCATTCATTTTCACCTGTACGTTATAGAGCGTCGTTTTTCCCGTATTATAAATGCTGAACATCACATTGGACTGAGAGCCCACCGTAATGCTGTCCGGCACAACTTCCGGCGTACTGATATCAAAACGGCTTTCCTGACTGATTGGAATGGACACGCTGGCCTTATCGGTCAAATCGAACATCGAACCCGCATCATATTTCATATTTACGTCAAGAACATAAGGTTTCTGCGCCAAATCCGCCTTCGCCGTCATTTCAATTTCAATGACCGCGTCCGTATCCGGCGAAATTTTATCCATATAGATAGAGCTGGAACCGGAGGTCGGCAAAAACGCCACATAGGTGTTGGTCTTGTCCTCTCCTTCCACCGCTGCCTGTAAATCGAACAGCAGATTCGTAACTGCAAGCTCTTTCGAGGTATTTTTGACATGAATATTCAGGGTAAACGTATCACCCGCAAAAACCTGAGACGGATTCGTCTCAAAACCAGTCACGATAATTCTCGGCTTCGCTCCGCTGCTTTCTTCTCCGCTTCCGCCTATCGTACCGCTTCCCGGCCTGCCGACCGTGCGCACATAAACCGTCACTTCCGCCGGCTCCTCACAGCGAATCCCGGCTTTGGTATACCACACGCGGAATTTCAGCGGATAATATCCGCTCATAACATCTTCTCTCGCCGTAAAATGGAACGTAAACTCCCGGCGGTTCTGCATCGCCGCATCGTAAGTCTTGTTTCCCGGAATATATGGTTCCGTCTGCAGATAGCCGGTCTTGTCCGGTACAAAAGGCCACTCTGTCACAATCGTTGAAGTCGCCGGTTCGATAATCAAATCGTTCAGCTCTTCCGTTCCGAAATTGATAATCGGCAGCACGATGGAAACGGACTGCCCATAGCTGACCGTAGGCGTCGCCCAGTTATCGCCGACCTGCAAAAACTCGCTCGTCGTTACCGTAACATTGGCTACTGCCGCAGACTCCATACTGCCTTTGGTGGATGACACATAAGCGGCCAGTTCGCCGACCGTCATTTCCGTATTGGCAATATAATATACCGCGCTGTCGAAAACCTTATGCAGATTTTCCATTACTTTCTCATCCAGATGATACCGCACTTCCAGACTTTGCATGTAATACAGCAAATCGGCATCCGCATCGCCTCTGTCGTCGTCGTTGATGATGCGGTCCGGGTTATCGACTTTGATGTTGGAATCGTCGTCGGAAGTATCGTTTTTGCTGTTGATATGGAGATATGCCACGTTTTCCAATGCAGACTTAGTTGTAACAACAAACTCATTCAGCGCTGCTTCTGTTCGAACATTGTTTGTAATATCAGCTTCAGCCGCCTTATATACTGTGTTCAGCTTCGCCATTCCTTCATCATCCAGATTATATATGGTTTTCAAATCACCCATATAACTCTGAAGACTCTGTTTTGCCGCATTCTTCTGTTCTTCGGTAGCCTCCCCGCTCTGTGGGCTTATACCCGATATCTCATTCTGTGACGGTTCAGGCGGAATATCCTCCGACTGCATTTCCGGAGGCTGTGTCACAGCCGCATCAGCCGGCTGTCCTTCTGTTCCCGGTGTCTGCGCGTCTTCCGTCGCATACACCCACATCCCCGCCGGCTCCGCCAAAAAACACATCGCCGCCAGTCCAAGACTCAGAAGCCCTCTTTTCCATATTTGTTTCTTACACATTTTCGTTCTCTTCCTTCCCTCGATTATCATCTATCTGTACGATTTTTCCGTCCTTGATATGCAGAATCACATCGGCAAAGCCCGCCAGATAATTATCATGAGTTACCATGACAAGCGTCTGGTTCTTTTCCCGCACGATTTTCTTCATCAGGTTCATGACCTCTACCGACGTATTGGAATCCAGATTTCCTGTCGGCTCGTCCGCAAAAATAATTTCCGGCTCCACCACCAACGCGCGCGCCACGCCGACACGCTGCTGCTGGCCGCCGGACATCTGATTGGGCTTATGTTTCTTGTGCTTCGGCAGCCCCACCAGGTCTAACATGCTTTCTGCCTTTTTATTCCGGGTCTTTCTGTCCATTCCCTGAAAGGTCAACGGCAAAGCGACATTCTCAATGGCATTCATCGTCCCCATCAGGTTAAAGGACTGGAAAATAAAACCGATATGCTCCCGTCTGAAAGCGACGAGCTGATTCTCCGTTTTTCTTTCCATATGTTCACCGGCAATGATAATTTCCCCCTTCGTCGGCTTTTCCAGGCCGGCCATCATATTGAGCAGCGTAGATTTTCCGGAGCCGGATGTCCCGACAATCGAGCAAAAATCGCCCCTGTTTATCACAAAGTCCACACCGTTCAGGGCCCGTACCTTCGTTTCACCGACCCGATAGATTTTATATAAATCTTTAACGCAGATAACGGGTTCCGCCTGTTTCATCATATCCTTGCCTTTCCTTCAACATTCTCCTAACCCTGACTCCCACCTGCCCGCCCCGGCGGACATTCCAATCAGGATGGTGAAATTAGAAATTTCAACTTATTATATAACATATTCCCACAAAGTGGTACTGTTTTTTCTTTTTCAATTCTTAATATTTCTTAACGGAAATGATTTCTGAAAATTTGCCTCATACTATTCTTTAAAGATAATCTCTCTTTTTAACCTCTTACTTTAAGCCTTAAAATATACATGAAAAGCTTTGGGAAATACAGCCAGAACAAGGCCGCCCGTTTTTTTCAAAGCGGGCAGCCTTCCTTTTTACGCTTTCTTTCCTGACGGAACCATATATCACTCTTCCGCTTCAAACGCCGTTCTTTCAACGACAAAATCCGGAACCTGGCCACTCAGGAATTTATATTCAAAATATCCCCTTTTGTATGGGTAATCCGTACCCATTTTGAAAGTAATTGTAACATTATACCCATCATCCAGCTCATTCATATCATTCCAGTACAGATTCAGAAGCGTTCCGGACGGATAAAGCTGCTCCACAATTTCCGCTATTTCATCCGGGTCGGTAAATTCCTTCCTGACCGCATGCTGTGTCTCCGGATAAGCGGACGCCGCTTCCCGTCTGTAACTGCCGTCCGCAGAAAAATACTGCTCCTGGTCCTGATAATGCCAGTTCGTCACTTCCAGACTGAGAATGTCTTCCGCCCGCAGCTCCACCGGATAGACGGCATGATATTCCTCCAGCACAGACAATGTATTATCAAAATTCTCATATACAGGAACGCTCATACTGGTGTAACTGTCATAAATATCCCAACTCAGTTTTCCGCATGGTCTTTCGCTGTTCGCCATCGTAAAATCGAACTGCTCCATGTCCTTTAACCACATTTCCCGGAGTCTCATCGATTCGGAGGACGGAAGGTCCGTTTCTATCGTCCCGTTTGTATAAGTAACCGTCCATTCTCTTTCTGTTTTCTCAAAAGCAGTTTCTACATCTTCCCTGGCCATCAGATAAAATCCGCTTCTGTATTCCTCCGTTCCAATAATTCTGTTCAGCAGCTCTTCGTTGGATTTGTCTCCAAAATCAACCAAAATGAGACGAGATACTTCTTTCCCTGATTTCAGGCGGTACAGTACGCTGACACTCCTGCAGTCCGCCGCGTTCTGTATATCCAGTTCCTGACTCTTCCTGGCCAGCTCACAAACTGCCTCCACGTCCGTCAGAAACATATTATTCCGAATGAACTCGCCGTCACTGAGATAGTTAATGGACTCATTCTCTTCATTCCATTCCCAGTAATTCTGATAGGGCCCCATATCCAACGCGACGCTCTCCACGTCTTTCGATTCCGGAACATAAGAATCGTAACCGAAAAGGTCAAACTGGAAAATACAAAAGATAAAGATTGCGGCTGCCATTGCGATACCGGACGAAACAAGATGTTTGAAAGCCCCCCTGATATCCGCTTCGTAAATCGCTTCCATGACAATGCAGCATAATAAAGTCCCGCCGGCCGTGCTGAGCGCGGTAATCACTATATTATAATACGTCGCATCATAAACGATATAACAAACAACAAGTCCTGTAACAACGGAAACGATTATCTTGATAAAAGGGTTTAACGGACGGAACGCCATCGCCCTTCCCGCAGCCTCCGAAGGACGCTTCCTGTAACACAGCAGGGACAATGCCAGAAGCAGCGCCGCCGCCAGGAACCATTTTCCATAAACCGGAAGGATTGTCTTCACAATGTCCTCTAACAATGGCAGATTTTTGAACCAGTAAATTTTAACGTCATAATCCATGATAACAGAACCGGTAAACGCCCTTTTCACAAAGAAATAGCTCCAATTATCAAAGAAAACATTCTGAAGAGCCTCGGTTATCGCATAAGCGATATAGCCGATGCCGAGCAGAATCACGGTCGCAAATCCGGTAATCACCACATTCCCGGTCAGCATAACCGCCAGAATTGTCGTATGGTACACAGTGAGAAAATATAATAAATTCAATATAAACGCGAGACCGCATTCCGCCAGACATCTTATGGTCAGACTCCCCTGTGCGGCCGCCATGAGAATCCCAATACAAATACCGAACAGCGCCGGAATAATGTACATCAGAAACCCATTCAAATAAATTACCGCAAAACGTCGCTTTGCAGAAACCGGAACACTGTGATACATATCCACCTTTTTTCGGTCATACAGGTAAGAAAACCCCTGTACCGCAATTAATATGGCGAGTATCGCGACCGGCAGCATACACATCGGCTGAAAACCAAGCGCATCCACCGCTGCCTCCTGCAATGCAATCCGGTAATGCTCCGGCAGCTTGTAAACGCCGTCCTCATTCCAGAAATTAATTCTGCTCAGGTACACCGTCAAAATACCCGGATAAAGCACGAGCTGTCCTAAAAAGCTGACGACCCATACCCAGATTCTTCTTTTATTATTTTCTTTCATACTAATTAAGAATGAGCTTTTTGATGTCATAACCCACCACCTCCGTTTCACTGATAAATATCTCTTCCAAAGATAAGGGAAGCACCTCAAAGAACACCGTATTGACCGTCGCAAAACGGGCCATAATCTCTTCTTTCGTGCTCCGCACCGTAAACGTGCAAAGCGACCCCCTCTGTTCCTTTTTCAGGATATCCATCCCGCCGAGCGCCTTGCTTTCTTCATCAGCGGAAGAAAATACGCATTGTACTTTCTGGATATTGCATTTCATATCCTCCAAATCTTTTGAAAGCAGAACACCGCCTCTGTGCAACAATCCGACATGGTCACAGATATCCTCAAGTTCACGCAGATTATGAGATGCGATAATCGGCGTCAGACCTCTTTCTTCCATCTCTTTCGCCAGAATACTCTTGATTCCCTGACGCATCACCGGGTCCAGACCGTCAAACGTCTCGTCACAAAGAAGATATTTGGTATGAGAACAGATTCCGAGCAGCAATGCAAGCTGCTTCTTCATTCCTTTCGAATAGGTGCTGATTTTTCTGCGTCTATCCAAATTGAATTTCTTTAAATACTCATAATACTCTTCCCGGTTGAACGCTCCAAAAATACTGCTGAAATAATGTTCCATCGTTTCCGCGTTCGCACCCGTGAAAAAATAGGGTTCATCCGCAATAAAGAACATCCGTTTCTTCGTTCCCACATTGTCGTAGACCGGCTCGTTATCGACCGCAATCGTCCCTTCGTCCGGCTTTAAAACGCCCGCCAGCATACGAAGCACGGTGCTTTTCCCGGCGCCGTTAGTCCCAATCAGACCAAACACCGTATTTTCTTTGATAACGACACTGACGGCATCTACCGCTTTGATATTATCAAACGTCTTGGTCACGTTATATATTTCAATCATATGCTTCTCCTCTCCATCCATTATTCCGCTCCGGTACAGACTGCCTGTTGTATCAGGGTCAGGATTTCTTCTCCGGTCACGCCATATTCCATGACTTCTTTGATTCGTTTCAGAATTTCATCCAGACAGCTTTTTCTTTTTTCTTCCAACAGCTTCTCCGTTCCCGCAATAAAATTTCCTCTTCCCTTCACCGTATAAATAAATCCCTCTCGCTCCAGCTGCGCATAGGCTTTCTGAATCGTATTCGGATTAATGGAAAGTTCCATCGCAAGACTCCTGACCGAAGGCATCTGCTCGTCAGCCTGCAAAGCTCCTTTTAAGATAAGCGCCTTGAATTTCCCGGCAACCTGTTCGTAGATTGGTCTGGTGTCTTTATAATCTATAATAATCATGGTTCCTCCTTCCTTTTAAGTGTACTATCACTGTTAGTACACTTAGTATATGATAAAACCCTGTCGCTGTCAACAGGGTTTTTCAAACAATCTGTTCTTTTATGCCTGCATATGCAGCTCATATTCTTCTCCCGGCATCGGTCTTGCGAAATAATATCCCTGAATCGTATCACAGCCGACGCTTGTTAAGAACTTATACTGCGCTTCTGTTTCCACGCCTTCCGCCGTAATCGCAATGCTCAAATCCTGTGCCATACGCATGACGCAGCGGATAATGCGTTCGCCTCTTTCGTCATCATAATCATCAACGAAGCTCTTATCCAGTTTCATCACATCGATAGGAATGGATTTCAGCATCATCAAAGAAGAGTATCCCGTTCCGAAATCATCCATCAGAATCATAAAGCCCAGGTCATGCAGTCTTTCCATAATCTGAACAAATTCATCCTTCTTCTCAAACATGGCGCTTTCCGTGATTTCAAGCTGAATATATTCGATTGGCACGCCGGATTCATCGAGAATTGCCTTATACTCATCAATAAATTCCGGATTGTCCAGGTGTCTTCTGGAAAGGTTGACGGAAACCGGCACGATGCCGAGTCCCCTGTCCATCCATTGTTTCTGGGCACGGCATACTTCTCTGAATACATACTCATCCAGCTTACATACAAAACCGCTCTCTTCCGCCAGCGGCACAAACAATCCCGGCGAGACCATCTGGCCGTCTTCTCTGCGCCAGCGGACAAGCGCTTCCGCGCCGGCCAGCTTCTGTGTAACAGAATCATACTTGGGCTGGTAATAAACGACAAATTCATGATTCCGGTAAGCATGTTCTATCTGGTCAGAAAGCTGTTTCTTCTGCAGCTCTTTCTCTTTGATTTCATTCGTGTAAACTTTATACAGACCGTTCTTAGCCTGTTTCGCCATATTATGGGCAAGGGAGGCGCAATCCAGCATATCCTCTATACTATTGTCGCCGGCCTCCACATAATAAATGCCAAATACCGGATGCAGCAGATATTCCAATGTTTCCGACAGCCGCAGCCGCTGAATGTTCTCCGCTATCTTGAGAATCCGCTGTCTGACTTCTTTTTCCTCTTCATAAAGAAGCAGGATATAAAACCGGTCGGCATTGCTCCTTCCCATAAATTCCCCATCCCGACAGCTCTCTTTTAACGTTCTGGAAACGAAACACAGAACTTTGTCCCCTTCTTTATACCCGAACAGTTCGTTCACCAGCTTGAAATCGTCCAAATCCATCTTAATGATTGCTATTTTTTTATCATGCTGTTGGATTCTGCTCTCGACTTCCATCTTAAACCTTGCCAGCGTATTTCCGCCGGTCAGCTCATCCACATAAAGAAGGTTCTGTATCCGCTGTTTTTTCCTGCGCTCTTCGTTCATTATCAGAAATGCAATCACCGCACCGACTACCGCCAGAATGCCACACATGAGATATGTTCTGTGAATAATATAATTCGACGTATTTTCCATGAAATCCACGGGCACAACATCGATGAGAAACCAGTCCTTGATGCCGAGCGGCGTAGTATACATATACTTGTCGACCTTGTTATAAAAAATGACATACCCAGTCTCGCCGTCGTCCAAAATCAGCTTTAAGTCTTCCACCGCCTGATTATTCCGTTCGTCCGCCTCCGTCATGGACGTAAAAATATTCGTCATATCCTGAAAACTGGTCGGATGCGTGGAATCCACAATCTTATCGCCGTCACGTTCAACAATATAAGTATATCCTTCGCCTTCAAAAGAAGATACCGCCAGCACTTCTTTCAGACTGTCCACCCGGTAAGGCGCGCACAGGACGCCGATAACCTCTCCGTCGCTTCTTATCGGCGCGCTGAAAACAATAATCTCTTCTCCATCCATAAGGTCAATCAGCGGGTCGGAGACGTGATTTTCTCCCCGCATGGCCGCCTGGAAATATTCTCTTTCCGAAACATCCGCTATATCATCAACTGTCGTATGCAGAATCCCGTCCGTCCGGCAGAACCCCATCCGCTTAAAAGAATAACGCTCTTCAATCCGTCTCAAAACATCCAGAATCTCTTCTTCGTCCGTTTCTCCCATTGCGCTGATTCTCTCCGCAATTTCATCCAGAGACGCCAAATCGCCTTCGATTTCTTTCTGTACGACGAGAACATTCTGGTTAGAGACTTCTTTTAACGTATTCCGCACCAGTTCACGCAGTTCGTCTTTCAGTATATGGGAATACCACGCAAAAGCAACCACACTGATAATCAGCAGACCAATGACATATCCAACCTTAAAAATTGATTCCTTCTTACGTTTCATAATTAAATAATGATGCCCCTCCACAGCCTGCATTTTTCAATGGACATTAGGAAAACCATTTCGTAACATCGAATACACAATATAGTTTCAGCATTTTTCACAGGCATATGCTGAAATAGATTCGTGCATTAGCCTCATTATACAATGCTTTTTTCATTATGGATAGCCCCTGTTCTCAATTTTCCCAAAATTATTCTGATATTTTTGACATATAAATCTCAAAATAGTACAATCAATATATGGAAACACAAAGCAGGCAAGGACTGCAAAATCCAGGATATTTACGAGGGAAAGGCGAAAACGGTTATTATGCGGGTGAAGCGGCCCTGACGGAACGCCGGGTCGGAAAAGGCCGGGTACTCCATCTTGGCAGAGCTTTTTCCGGAAACAGCCTGCCGGAACTTCTAACTTACGCCGGCGTCCTGTCCCCTTTTATGGAACTCATCGAGGCGGACGGCAGCGATGCGGAACTTTCGCTCCGTCAAAAAGACGGCAGATATTTCCTGTTTGTACTGAATTTCCGACCGGTCGAAATCTCTTTTATCCTGAAAAAGAAGATGCGTTTTCTCTATCATGAAAAAGAAGTCTCCGGCCCGCAGACGCTGCCGGCCTTCGGTACTGCCGTCTACGAAGTCCTGTGACGGCTCAAGTCCTGTGACAGCTCCACACAGAATCTACGGGAGGCAGCTCTTCCCCTTTGGTAAGATAAAAGCGGTCAAACCGTATTCCTGCGTTTACGCTGTACAGCGTAAGCACATGCGTTCCTTCGGAAAGCGTCAGCTCCGCCGCCGGAATCCACTGATAAATCTGCTCCGTCTCGTACCGGAACAAATTTCCGCCAAATGACAGCGCATTTGCCGGTATGCGCACACCGTCGATGCCGACGCCATAACAACAGGCCGCCGCATCCCGGAACTTAACGAGCATCCAAAACGTATATTTCCCGCCCCCGCATTCGAAACGGTAATGCAGGGCGGGTATTTTTCCACTCTTTGCCATATCCTGCCGTTTCCGCACATACAGGCACAGTCCGCTCCGTCCGAAAGATTCTCCAGCACAGTGCCGCCAGCCTTCTCCGCTCTTCCACGCGAAACCGCTTCCGGCAAGCGCGGCGGCAGCGTCGATTCTGACCGCTCCGTTTTCTTCCACAAACATGCGGCCGCCCCGTTCCGAATACCATCCGGGATTCACCCGATTTTCCTCCGCTTTATCCCGCACTTCTTCGCCGAGCTTTATAAGCGTATCCTCTGCCGACTTCGCCATAACATAGAGCACCGGCCGCGGGCCTGTCTCCAGTTTCCCGTAAAAGGCCTCACACCACCGAAAAACATCCCATTTTTCCGGAAGCCGCTGATTCCCCATGATGCCCGCCAGTTGATTCTCCCTGCGGGGTCTTGTATAAATGATAATTCTCGAGAAAGCAAAATAAGCATCCACTGCCCAGAGCCGCAGACTGTGTTCTCCCGCTTCTGCAAAGGGCAGCGCCATCAACAGACGCTCTCCGTTATCGAGCACATTCTGCTTCCAGTTTCCCTTCCACTCATCGTTGGCGCAGGATTCCAAAATCTGAACCGGATTTCCGTCAAGCGCTACGCCGATGCGGAGCCGCCCCGTCGCATTCAGCGAAGGAAAACGCAGCAATTCCATCAAAAAGCTGCCCTCACTCCGGGAAACAAAAGAAAACCGCAGCGGCTCTCCCGACGTCCCACACGCTTCTATCAGGCCGCCATAACCTCTTCCAAGTCTGGGAATCCGGTGGAATGCCTGATTCTCCGCAAGTCCCTGAACGCAGTCCTCTTCCAGGACAATCAGACCATCCTCTTCCACGGCGCATGACGTTATGCCGTATCCCGGCACATACCGCACCGGAATACGCTTTTCAACGCTTTCGGTCAGACTCCGTACGAGGATTTCGCCCTGTCGTTCTCCGCCTTCCATCTTCTCCGGCAAAACATGCAGACAGATACGAAGTTCCGTTCTGATTTCCGCTTCCAGTCGATTGACTGACCTGACAATCGCTTTTTCCTGCTCATCGCTGCCCGTATCTGCCGCCGTAACCGCTAACCATGCCGGCGTTTCTACCGTCACCGATACGGCTCCCGTACCGGTATTACCGATTTCTATCCATTTTTCACGGCCGGAAACAAATTCAGGTGTTTCCTCTCCGTTCCACACATCCACCCGCATATGCGGACTTCCCGCCGTTACGAGCGGCGGCGTGCAAAGGGGCATCATCGCCGCCCGCGGGGGCGGATAACCTTCCGGATTCACGATTCCTTTCCATTTGCCGTCGGACATGACCGTATTATAATACAGAATCATTTGCCGGCGCGCATCCTCAAACTGTCTTGATTTCTCCGTATAGAGCGCCGCCGCCTGCATATTGCCGCGCTCATACATAAGCGTACTGCGGTCCCCGTAATAATACGCGAGATTCGTGAAATAACCCGCGTGAATCCGCATCAGCGCCAGTTGATAAAAAGCCGCTTTTTCTTCCGCCGGAAGCCCCGCATATAAGGAATTTCCTTTTTCAAACAAAGATTCATACCGGTGAATCCGCACCGCCGCTTCGTCGCCGTATGCGGTCTGGGAAAAGACATCCACCTCCATGTTTTCCGGTTTCCGCACATTCGTAAGCTGTGCAAAATCATGCAGAAGACCGGCCGTCTCCTGTCCGATTCCGCCGGAAAAAGTTCTGTTAAACCAATCAACGCTGAACGCTTCCACATCTTCCGTCAGGGCGTCCTCTTTCCCGATTTCCCATGCCAGACGCAGGAAAAAGGTAATTTCATGTTCCAGTGGCTTTATCGAGCCGCTGTTTAACACCCATAACTTTCGAATCCCCTCGTTCCAGGCCTTCTGCAGCTCGTTTCGCGTATGCGCCAGAGGAATTGAACAGAAAAATACATAGGACATCCCCGGGGACGCCCAGTAAGAATTATGGTAATAAATGCCGTTGCCGCCTTCCCGCTTTTTTTCTTTGTCCGAAGGGAACCGGCGGATATGTCCGTAATTGTCGTTGGCCCATACGAGCGTCACATCTTCCGGAATCCGCAGCCCGTTATCATACAGCTCGAGCACCTCTTTATACGGAATGAAAGTCATCATCGGCTTTTCGGCAAGCGTTTTTTGCAAAATATCGCACTGGTCCTTGATGACCTGTTCCAGCAATGCGGTTTTGGCCTGCCGCCGTTCTTCCGGCGGCATCGCTTCGTCCAGACCTTCCGTCTCAAAACCGCTGTCGTGAATGCCCCGCATACCGATTGTGTAGCAGACTTCAAACACCCGATTCTGTTCCACGCTTTCCTTCCAGTATTCCCGCAGAATCTCCCGGTTCTTTCCTTCTATGGAATAGTCGTAGCGCGCATCCGTATATCCTTTTCGGGCGAGCCAGGGAATCCATTCACGATTGTTGGAACGCATCAGCATGTCGCAATGAGAGGTTCCGACGACAATCCCCATCCGCTGCGCCAGCGCGCCGTTTTCCCGCTCCATATTAAAAGAATTGACGTGCATCGCAGGCCATATGTAATTCGCCTTCAGCCGAAGAAGCAGTTCGAATATTTTTTCATAAGTCTTTCTGCCGATGGTATCCTCTTTCATGCGCGCTTTCGCCCAGGCTTCCAGTTCCTCTTCATCATTGATAAAAATTCCCCGGTATTCCACCGAAGGCCAGTCCGTCATGCAGTAATCTTCCGGCAGGGAAAAGCGTTCTTTTGTATGTACTGGCACGTCCGCCCAAAAATACCAGGGCGAAATGCCGAGCTGCTCACATAAACTGTAAATGCCGTAAATTGTTCCCCGCCTGTCCGTTCCGGCAATGACCAGCTCCCCGTTACGGACCGAAAGGCAAAACGCTTCTTTGCGGAGCATTCCCCGTTCATCACGCAGCTTCCCGGAATCGGCCAGTTCCCCGATTTCTTCCGATACGCCAATCGTTCCGATGTGAATAAAAAGAAAATCTGCCGGAATCCCGTTCCCCGGATTCTGCCAGATTTTTTCTTCCCCGGTATCCCTGTATACCCTGATATGCCGAAATACTTTTCCAATATCCTTTTCCAGATTATCGGCGGCAATTTGAACTGCCGCCGATTCTTTTTCCGATATTCGAATGAAAATATTTTTTCCATTGTCGATTGTAAATTCCATGACAATACGATACCTTTCTCCCGGCCCGCAAAAGACTATTTCACGAGAAGGGATTTTCCTGTCATCTCCGCGGGCTGTTCCATACCCATCAGTTCAATCAAAGTCGGTACGATATCCGCCAGACAGCCGCCCTCGCGCAATTTATAAGAAGGCTCCGCATTCACCAGAATGAACGGCACAGGATTGGTCGTATGTGCGGTAAAAGGCGTTCCTGTCTCATAATCAACCAGCTGTTCCGCGTTGCCGTGGTCTGCGCAGATGAACATCACACCATCCACTTCTTTAATCGCGTCTACTGCTTTGCCGACGCATTCATCCACCGCTTCGACCGCTTTGACTGCCGCAGCTTCCACGCCGGTATGGCCTACCATATCCGGATTCGCGAAATTAATGATGATGACATCGTATTCGCCGGATTTAATCGCATTCACCAGATTGTCGCATACTTCATATGCGCTCATCTGCGGTTTCAAATCGTAAGTCGCAACGTCTTTGGGAGAATTAACCAAAATTCTGTGTTCCCCTTCATTCGGCTCTTCCACACCGCCGTTAAAGAAAAAGGTCACATGCGCATATTTTTCGGTCTCCGCAATTCTCGCCTGCTTCATATGGTTGGCAGCCAGCCATTCTCCAAATGTATTGGTCACGGCAATCTTATGGAAAGCCACTTCCTTATTGGGAATGGTCGGGTCATAATCGGAAAAGCAGACATATTTGATATCCAGTCTCTTTCCTCTGTCAAACCCTTTGAAATCATCATCGCAGAAACTTCTCGTAATTTCTCTTGCGCGGTCCGGTCTGAAATTGAAGAAAATAACGGAATCGCCGTCTTTAATTGTCGCAACGGGCGCGCCGTTCTTCATTACAACGGTAGGTTTTACAAATTCGTCCGTTTCCTCTCTGTTATAGGAAGCCTGAATCCCTTCCGGCGCGCTCGGCGCTTCGAGTCCTTCGCCCTTTGTCAGCGCAATATATGCTTTCTGCACTCTGTCGTAGTTATTATCTCTGTCCATCGCATAATAACGGCCCGTTACGGTAGCTACTTCACCGACGCCGATTTTCTTCATTTCCGCTTCCAGGTCTTCCACAAAGCCCTTTCCGCTTGCCGGAGGCGTATCGCGTCCGTCCAGAAAAGCATGCACATACACTTTTTCCAGACCGTTTCTTTTCGCAAGTTCCAACAGACCGTATAAATGCGTGTTGTGGCTGTGCACACCGCCGTCCGATATCAGTCCGTACATATGAAGCGAGGAATTGTTCTTCTTACAGTTGTTTACCGCATCCATCAAAGCGGGGTTTTCAAAAAATGTGCCGTCCTGAATCTCTTTCGTAATTCTGGTAAGCTCCTGATATACGATACGGCCCGCTCCCATATTCAGATGTCCGACCTCAGAATTTCCCATCTGGCCGTCCGGAAGTCCGACCGCCATACCGCTTGCATTTCCTTTCACGAAAGGACATTCCTGCATCAGTTTGTCCATGACAGGCGTTTTGGCCTGTGCAACCGCATTCCCCTCTGTTTTCTCATTCAGACCGTAGCCATCTAAAATCATTAATACTGCCGGTTTCTTTCCCATCGTTCTTTCTCCTTTTCTTTTCTATAAAATTTTGCATTTTTTATTCTATCATGTAAGTTCAGACGAGGCCGGACTGCAGCCTCGGCTTCTGCATTCTCATACTATCACATCTTCCATTGATTTACAAATCTTTTGTGATAAAATAGGCTTTGAAAATAAGCCTTGTGAGGATTACAAATGCAGCATACATTTACTGTTTCCCAAAACGGAACTGAATACACGCTTCCTTTTACGGTGATAAAAAGCAGGCGTAAAACAATGGCAATTTCCATCGACAGGGATGGAGAGATTTTTTTCCGTGTGCCGCTTCGCACGAGCGAGCGGGAAATTATGCGCATGGCGGAAGAAAAAAGCCACTGGATAATTACAAATTATCTGAAAATCTGCGACAAAAAAAACAGCAGACCTGTCTCCGACCTGTCTGCCGTTCAAAGAAGCGCGTTGGAAAAACGCTATAAAGATGCGGCCCGCGCTTATATTCCACAGCGGGTCGCCTATTATCATGCCATGACCGGGGGCATTTACGAACGCATTACCATCCGCGACCAGAAAACGAGATGGGGAAGCTGCAGCAGCAAAGGAACCCTCTCTTTCAACTGGCGGCTGATGCTCGCGCCGCCTGCCGTATTGGATTATGTAGTCGTACATGAACTCTGTCATCTGACCCATATGGACCACTCGTCTGCTTTCTGGCAGGCCGTCGAAGCAGTCTGCCCGGATTACCGCAAACTGCGCCGGTGGCTGAAAGAACACGGCGACGAACTGATACTTTAGGAACTTTTTCCCCCGCTCTTTTTGGTCTTGATACGCAGCATGGCATATCTGCTGTTTCTGTCGGAACTGCTTCGGTCGTACCCTCTGCCGCCTCTTCCTCTTTCCGATTTATTTCGGTCTGACCGGTCTTTTTTACCGCCGTTTCGGTCTGTCCGGTCCCTGTCTTCTCTTCTGCCAGGACCGCTCTGTCCGAAACCTCTTTTATCCGCTCTTCTGCCTCCGAATCTGCCGCCGGCTCCCGCTTTATCGCCGCCTTTTCCTCTTTTTCCCTGCGTCACCCACTCTAACGGAGAACGCTCCTGTCTGATATCCTCAATATCATCGCCGAGCTTCATTTTCATGAATGCGGCCGCATACTGTAATGCGCTGTATTCTCCGAGCGCACACCGTTCTTCGACAAACTGCAGCGCTTTATCCGTGTTCTGTTCTTTGATAACGGTTTCCGCTTCTTTCAGAATCTTTTCCGCTTTTCGTTCCGTAATATCGGCCGCGGAGGGAATCTTTCTTTCCCGTATCTTCGTATGGCAGATGCGCTCAATTTCCCGCAGTTTCTGAATTTCCCGCCGCGTTACCAGCGTAAAGGAACGTCCGGTTCTGCCCGCCCGCCCCGTTCTGCCGATGCGGTGCACATAATATTCAATGTCTTCCGGTACGTCAAAATTAAATACCGCTTCCACATTATCAACATCGATTCCCCTTGCCGCAACGTCGGTCGCTATCAGAACCGCGGCACGGCCTCCTTTAAAGAGATTCATGACCGTATCGCGCTGGTTCTGGGAAAGGTCTCCGTGAAGTCCTTCTACCTCATACCCTCTCGCTTTCAGATGTTCCGTCAGCTCATCCACCATCCGCTTTGTATTACAAAAAATCAAAGCGCGGGAAGGGTCATAGTAATCCATGAGACGGCACAGCACTTCTTCCTTATCCTGATGCCGCACCATATAGTAAGCCTGCTTGATGAGCGGTATCGTCACTTCCTTCGGCGTCATTTTCAAAAAGACAGCGTCTTTCTGGTACATCTTCGTAATATCCAGAATCGGTTTCGGCATCGTCGCGGAAAAAAGAGCCGTCTGCCGCTCTTCGGGCACTTCTTTCAAAATCGTTTCGATATCCTCGCGGAATCCCATATTCAGCATTTCGTCCGCTTCATCCAAAACAAGCGTATGCACATGCTCCATCTTAATCGTACGGCGGCGCATATGGTCCATCACGCGGCCGGGCGTACCGACGATAATCTGCACCCCGCTTTTCAGATTTTTAATCTGTCTTACAATATCCTGCCCGCCGTAAATCGGCAGCACTTTGATTCCATGCAGATATCTGGAAAATTTGCGCAGTTCATCCGCCGCCTGCATGGCAAGCTCTCTCGTAGGGCACAGCACCACCGCCTGTAAGCTCTTATCTTCCGGGTCGATTTTCTCCAGAATCGGAATCCCGAATGCCGCAGTCTTTCCCGTTCCCGTCTGTGCCTGTCCGATAATGTCTTTTCCCGATAAAAAAACAGGAATTGCCTGCTCCTGAATCGGCGTCATCTGCTCAAATCCCATTTCTTCCACCGCGCGTATGATGCGCTCATCGATGCCGGATTCCCGATAAGTAAGTCCTGTCTCATTCCCGTTTTGTGTTTCTTCTGTCCTGTTCCCTTCTTCTGTGTTGTTTCCTTCTTTCATGTTCTTCATGTTTTCCTGTTCTTTACTCAATTCTATACCTTTGTCCTTTCTAAAAACAACGGGCGGCATGCTCATGCAAACGCCCTTATATTCATTAAAGAAGCAGCCAGCGCAGCCCTTTTGCGAGCCGCTCCGGCGCCTGCTTAAAATGATTTCCCTGATTCATCTCCAGAATCGTGCATATGCCGTCCATCCGGAATTTTTGCTCAATCTCTTCTGTGCGCATCAAAACAGTCTGCATGATTCCTCGTGCAGATAACGCTTCCTTATCTCCTAACGAAAAATAAATTTTATCGGGATTACGTCTGACTGTATGTTCTTTCACATACGCAGAAAACCCGTCATACCATAACGAGCCCGATACAGAACCGATACCGTCAAAAAGAGCGGTATGATAAATTGCATAGACTGCAAATAAAGCGCCAAGTGAATAGCCTGCCAGATACCGTTTCTTCGGAGTCAGTAATAACGTCTGTTCCACGGTCGGCACAATCTGCCCGGTCAGCATTTCCAGATATTCTCCGGCGCCTCCGGCAAACTCCTCTCCTCCCGCAAAAACTTTCTCATGCGGCCAGGGCGACAAATCTCTGTTCCAGTCAAGACCTTCTATCGATACAAGCGCGTAATTTTTCTCCGTCAGCTCCCAGACAGAAGCCGCTTCGGACGCTGCCGTATGTAAGTAGACAATCTGCTCCACATGCCCGTTTTCCGGCAAATAGCAGTTCATCCTGTATTTTCCTTTTGTTATGAGCATATTCTCCTCAATGTAGAAACTGCCCGGTCTTTTATCAGGCATTCTCCATGCTCTTCCAGATAAAGCAGTTTTTCTTCCGATGGCGCAAGCAGTTTGGCAAACTCGACCGCCTGGGCGCTAATCTTGTTAAAATTTTTCTTGGAAAGCCGCTGCTTCTCGATAACCAGATAATAGGTATCTTTTAAGCTGTACAAATGGCTCCTGACCGACAGTTCCGACGGTATTACCGCACAGTACCGCATGGCGTGGTTCATGGATGCAAAAACAAAAATCCGGCAGGTCTCTTCCAGTCCTTTCGACTGTTTCTCCGTTTTCCCGGCAACGGCCTTCGCCGCCTCTTTAAGGCTCTCCGGGTCAAGTCCCGAAAGCACTTCCTTAATATGTTCCAACATGTTCTGGAAGCCGGCAATCCCTTCATCCGAAAAAGTAATGACCAGCCCTTCATCACGAATCGGCGTAATCTGCATCGCAATGTTATCCCCGTTCAGCCGATACCCGACTTCATCATGGGCACGCTCCACAACGTCCCGCAGAAAGCCTTCTCCTTTTTCATTCCGTTCAAAAATATCAGAAAGCGTCAGACCATATTCTTCCATGTCTTCTTCCGAAATGATACATTGAACGGTCGCTTCATTAATTTTCTTATATTTCATTTATCCCCAACTACTTTCTATCGTTTGTCCTGTTTTCTATTATTTTTGCTGATAAAACACAAGCATAGACAGTGTCTTTGCGTACAGTATAACACAGAAAAGAAAAATGTAAAAGGGGTTGTTGCGGCAATGTCAGGAATTGGCATCGCGCGCGGTCGTCACATAGCATACGATTCAGGAGCCGCCGGGGCACAGCATCCTTCTCTTTGGAGGCACGCTTTTGCTCCGCCAAAAATCGTAACGGTACTAAGTTTTCACTAAGTGCCGACGTTTTTGAAGGGCCTCCGCCAGAGAAGGATGCTGTGCCCCGGCGGCTCCTGAATCGTATGCTTTATAAAAATAATCCCTTATCCCCTTTAGAAAAAAATGGCGTCAGCCGATATAATTTACAGGTAACATCGTCCAGCAAAAGCCGCACAGTGCGGCAGAAAGTCGGGGAATGAAGATGAGCGCAGAAATGATATCGGGAATGCAGCAGGTTGTGGATTCTATGGAATACGCGGTAAAAATGAGAAGTCAGGCAAGGGCGGAGCGCAGAGCTGAAGAAGCCGAGCAGGAGAAAAAGGCTTTTATGGAAAAGCTGCGGCAGGCCGAAGCGACCAAAACGGAACTGGACAGTCAGGCTTCCAAAGCAAAAGGCACACAGGATGCCGTTGTCAGGGACCAGCTGATGGGTCTTATGATGGCCGGGTTCTAAATGCCGGTGAAAAGAACGCAGCAGAATATCTATAACATCTATAACAGAAATATCTATAACAGACTGCAAATTGATTGACATATATAAGAGACTGTTATATACTTTTACAAACAACTGAATAGCATAATGTCTTCAGGGCAGGGTGACCCTTATCGGATATCTAAAATCCGGTAAGCTGGAATTCCCGATCGGCGGTGACAGTCCGCGGGCACGAAAGTGCGGGGACCGGTGGAATTCCGGTACCGACGGTATAGTCCGGATTAAAGAAGGTGTGTTGAAAATGTCGGCTGTGCCGGCGCTCTTTTTGCACTCTTTTTTTATTCCTTCGCAACTGCTCTGTTGACGTTTTTGACATACCTGAAAAAACACCTGAAAGGCACTTCGGCTTTCAGGTGTTAATTTTTTTCAGGAGGTAATCCCTATGAACAAACAAACAAGAAAACTCACAACTGTCGGAATGCTCTGCGCCATCGCTTATATCGCGGCGGCTCTTGTCCGCATTCCGCTCGTACTCTTTTTAAAGTACGAACCGAAAGACGTTATCATCACCATCGGCGGCCTTCTGTTCGGCCCTCTTACTTCCTTTGTGATAACCTTTCTCGTCTCTTTCGTCCAGATGCTTACCATCAGCGGCACGGGCCCGCTCGGCTTTCTCATGAATGTTCTTTCGAGCTGTTCCTTTGCCTGTACCGCCGCGCTGATTTACCGCAAAAAACATAATTTTTCCGGTTTAGCATGCGGACTGCTCTGTGGCTGCCTTATGATGGCGGTCATGATGCTTCTCTGGAATTACTTCATTGCCCCGGTCTATATGGGAATGCCAAGAGAAGAGGTCGCCAAATTGCTGCTGCCGGCATTTCTTCCGTTTAATATCATGAAAGGAGGCCTCAATGCGGTAATTACCATGCTTCTGTATAAACCGATATTCCTGCCGCTGCGGCGCTATCAGCTGAGGGAGTAACGTTTCTACTCAAGCGATTCTAACTTCGGCTCGACATATTCGCCGTTTCTGCTGAGCGCAAAGTGGAGATGCGGCCCTGTGGAACGCCCGGTACTGCCTACCGTGGCGATTTTCTGCCCGGCCGCAACGTTCTCTCCTTCTGCCGCAAGCACGTCCTGGCATCCCGCATAATAGGTAAACTCTCCGCTCAGCACATGATCACCCACCTCGCCCGTGAGACATGGCGCACAAAGGTCTTCGCGGACAACGGGGATATCTACTGTGCTTCCGCGTCTGCCATGTTCGGCCTAACCGTTGAAAAACATGGCCAGAACTCGCACCTCCGGTAAAAAGGCAAGATCGCGGAACTGGCCCTTGGTTATGGCGGCTCTGTCGGTGCGCTGAAATCCATGGGTGCGCTGGAAATGGGGCTTGCCGAGGAGGAACTCCAGCCCCTTGTGGATGCCTGGCGTTCTGCCAATCAAAATATCGTGCAGTTCTGGTGGGATGTTGACCAATCCGTAAAGGATGCCATCAAAATGAGGTCCGCTACGGAAACGCATGGGATCAGGTTCATTTACCAGAGCGGGATGCTCTTCATCGCCCTCCCGTCCGGCAGGCGGCTTTCCTACGTCAAGCCCCGAATTGGCGAGAACCGTTTCGGCGGGGAATCTGTCACCTATGAAGGCGTGGGGACGAACAAGAAATGGGAGCGGATTGACACTTTTGGCGGGAAGTTAACTGAGAACATAGTGCAGGCTATTGCCAGAGATATCCTATGTTATGCCATACGGACGCTTTCCCATTGTTTCATCTGCGGCCATGTACATGATGAACTTATCATTGAATGCAGCAAAGATGTAAACCTGAATGCCATATGCGAACAGATGAGCAGGACTCCTGAATGGATTCCTGGACTGCTCCTCCGGGCAGATGGTTTTGAAACAATATTCTATAAAAAAGACTGAGAAAAATCCCGATGGCTCGTGCTGCCATCGGGTTGTCTTTTACCTATAATCTTTGAGTTTCCTGTTCAGTTCTTTCAGCGTGGAATTCTTCCGTCCACTTAATGTCGTCCGGGGAATCCCCATCTCCTTCGCCACATCTCGTTCTGACTCTTTAGTAGCAACCATTTTGCATTGACGGAGTTTCTCTTCTGTAAGCTCTCCCAGTTCTTTATGAAGTGCATCGATCATAGTGCGGTAGGCAACAATCTCTGCCGGGTCGCCGCCATCCATTGCCGGATTATATCCAGCTTCTATAAGTGCATCATATGACAATTTTTCCATATTGTCTTTTCTGCCTGATTCCTTGGCTTCCACACGTGCCGCTTTCTTGTCCATATTATTTAATGCGCGGTTCTTCTCATCTGCCTCTTCTTGCGTTGCCGCCCCGAAAATCGCATAGTAGTGGAGCGGGCGATGCGGCAAAGGGATACGGGCAACAGGCACACCATTGCGCTTGTAGAACTTAATGGTTTCCTCGTCTCCATCTTCAATCATCATAAAAATCGGATGCTTATAATTCAAGACATCAACATTGACAGTTACATTGTTTTTTTCACCTTTTTTCATGGATTGACCTCTTTCTGCCTTGGCTGCCACACCTGGCGAGGTCAATCTCTTCTAAATGGCACGACAATTAGACGAGACAACATAAATTATTAAAATTTTATAAATCCCATAAAGCTTTAATAATTTATGTATCCTCGCCAGAATGTCGCGCGCCATTTTGGCTACAATATTTTTTGTTGGCATCCTTTGGATGCTCAAATTGTGAATCAGAAAATCTGCATTCACAATCTCAACACCCAAAATCCGAAAACCACAAACAGCTAATAGTAAATTTCCATAATCCTTTATTCTCTTTTTTGTTCTTTGTTTTCTATTTAAAAATTCAACATAAAACATCCACATCCACAAAAAATTACATACGGCCATCTTACCAAGACACATAAAAATAAGCGCAGAAGAGTAAGGTGCAAACCTATATCATTCCGCCATGACCGTTTTCATGGTTTCCAGATATATGTGTTCCCACCCCTTCAAGCGCTTGATTTAGGGTTGTGATTATACATTAACACACTCGAAAGGAGCACTCATTGAAGTATGTTCAACGGCTGAAAGTGCCTATTTTACTGACTTTTTTATTTCTAAAATGGAATAATTACCGAAATCGGCGCGACTTTCATTGAATAATATTCAACAAAAAAGTTTGAAAAATTTTTTGAGGTAAAAAATAGACCAGAGATTGCTCTCTGGCCCACTTATCAACAAAGACTTTATATTGTCACCTTCGGCGGCTTATGGATAAGATAATTATATCCCTGTTGCTTAAGATCCTTATATACATCCCCATACTCTTCTGCCCACATAAGATGCAAAATCAAGTCGTATGTTTTGTTATCTAATCCCATCTGCCCCGGAAGAGTTGGATTAAGCGGAAGCTGCGCCAATTCCAGCATTCTGTTGCTAACAGGAAAAGGAATATGAATACCAAGGCATGCTGTAACCACATTGAGTTTGCTTAAATTCTGCCCCTTTCGCATATTGCTCTGTGTCCTATTATCCAACCCGGTTATATTTTTCAACAAGCCTACACTGAACCCGCAAATATTGTTACTCATCAGCTTTACAAGTGCATCTCCGAAATCACACCCATTGATAGCCTTAAGCATTTCGTTAGAGATTTCGTTGACAAGTCCTATCTTCCTAGCAATATCTGGGGTAATCTCATCCGAATAATGGAATGACTTACTCGCCATAGACTTCGGTAAAGTTACATAGTGCAGTTTTCCTTTGTCATCTATAATAAACTGGAGGAAGCACTCTTCCTGATTATTCTGTGCATATGGCGTAAAGGACATGCTACCATCCGTATTACGCTGGATATACTTGCTGTCATTAACACAGAGCTTATCTTCCATATACGCAAAGCAACCTGTAGACATCAACGATGCGACAGCTTTGGATGATGTATACATCTCCGCCATCACTTCTTTTTTCACGGAAGTAATTGCAGTCTTGCCATCCATATCCTTTTCGGTGAGTACTATACCAATTTCCTTCTCATCGTGAATCTCAGAATAAATTTTCTCTTTCCTCATCTGTACAACATCCACATCAGGATATGGATCCTCTCCTCCTGAAAGTATAAAATAACGCAGATAAGCGTCCACATACATTGCCAGACGTTCCGGCTGAAATTCATTTTTCTCAACAATGATAAAGAACTCTGTTGCTTTCTTCTTGTTTACAGATGACTTCAGTTCTCCAAAGGTGCCATGAGCCTCAATATTGTCTTTTGTAACCTTCTTTCGGAGCATTTCTCGCAGAAGACGCTCATAACAGCCAAGTCTCCTGACCACTCTTTTTATGTTATTGTTTTCCGCTGCCTTCATCATCTCGGATATATAATCACGGAAAGTCTTTTCCGGATCAAGCACGATATTCCCGGAGCGAACATCATTGATAAAAATATCTGCATATCTCTGCTCCTCCGGTGACAGCATGGAATATGATTTATGTAACTCCTTCAATGCATCGTCTACTGCGTCCTGGTCAAATCCTTCCTGCAGAAGCTTAAGAAAAAGATCAAACCGAGAATTCATGTAATCAGCATCTATCTTGGCCGTGTCCATTTCAGTAATATGGGTATCAATATCGTAAGGAATATCTCCACCACGACCACCTCCTCCACCTTTTGCCAGCTCCTTATACCTAGAAACGAGCGTGTGGAACGTAATCTCATCAATCAAAACACTGAGTTTATTTCTATTTTCATCCACGTATTCAGACTCATCCCAAGTAAAACCTTGTATTAAGGCAGCCTCAAGATGTGTGGTAAAATCCTTAAATAGCTTTGCAAATTTTCTCTTTGCAGATGTGTCATCCGGCAAATGTTCGAAGTTATTTATTTTTTTACCATCATGTCTTGCATGAGCAAAAAGGCTTTTAATTTCGTTATACAGGCAATTCATCTCTCGAAGATTGTTCGGCAGCTTATCCACAAATAGTCCAGTAGGAACATCACCAGAATATGCTTTGACTGCAGCCTCTATGTTTTTCTCCATTGTGTGAGGACGCCTGTAATACTTTATAATGCCAAAAGGCTTCTTATCCATCTCAAACACCCTGTTTGTTCTGGAAAAGGCTTGAATTAGTCCTTCATACTCCATAACCTTGTCAAGATACAGCGTGTTTACCCATTTCGAATCAAATCCTGTCAGCATTTGATTCACAACAATCAGTATATCCAACTGCTCATCCTGACTAATTCTTTCATATGGTTTTTTATGTGCAAGGCGAAGACTTACATCTTTTCTAAATTTATCGTAAGTCGGTATGGTAAATGCCTGAGAAAACATTTTCTTATAGTCTTCCAGTATTTCAACAATACCATCTTCTTTATCAAGAGACCCACCGCCCTCGTTATCTATGGTTGGGTCAAACATTGCGGTGATTTTGAGATTTGGCAGTTCCTTCTTCATCAATTTCCAGAAGGTAACAGCCTCGGGTATACTACTGGTAGCAAAGATAGCATGGAACATTCCTCCATGACTGAAAACAAGCCACTTCTTTCTAATATCCTCTATGATGCCTATGCGATATTTTTCAGTTTGATATTGCTCATTTGGCACATAGTCCTCTATTCCGGGAATCCATCTGTCGTGCTCATCCCTCTCCCCATACATTTTTACCTTAGAAGAGTCCATAAACTTTAAAAAAGTCTTTTTCTTTTTTAAATCTGACATGGCATCCGCATCATCGTCTGCTTTTGCCTTATGCAAAGCCACTTCATGACGCAGATCATAATCATCATAAATAAGAACCTTGTAAGGATCAAAACCAAGAACATTTTTGTCAGCAATTCCACTCGCAAGTGTGTATCTATGGATTTCATCGCCAAAAATGGTCGCCGTAGTGCTATCTTTTTTAATATTTACATCCTGAATCGGTGTACCAGTAAATCCGAAAATATACGCCCTCTTAAACGTATTTTTAATCGTTATGAGCATTTCGCCAAAGGTCGACCTATGACACTCATCAATAATGATTACCATACGCTTGGATTGAATCTTGCGAAGATCTGCCTCTTTCAGCCCCTCGGCCCCTTCCGAAATATTGCTCATCTTTTGAATGGATGTAACTATAAGAGTGCAATCGGTATCATCGTTTTTTAGCTTTGAAACAAGGATATCTGTATTCTCCGTAGCCTGAACCGTGTCATCGTCATTTGCAAACGAACGATACTCCTTCAACGACTGAATTGCCAGTTCTTTTCTGTCTACAAGAAATACAACTTTATCGGCATCGTGCGAGCTAGCTATAAGCTGTGCAGACTTAAAACTGGTCATAGTTTTACCGGAGCCAGTAGTATGCCAAACATGACCACCTAACTGTCCCCCTTCGTTCCAATCCTTATTCTTTTTTCTGACTGCTGCTGCAATACCTTCTGCTGCACGGTACTGATAGCTTCTCATAACCTTTAAGATGCCATCATCCGTATCAGCAATAGTATAAAAACCAATTAATTTATGAGCCATCGGGATATTAAGAAGTTCCGCAACAACCTCATCCCAATCATTAATCGCAACATTATCGAAGTTTGCCCAGTGAAAATAAAAAGACTTATTGAACACCCCATCTTCACCCGGACTTGCAAAATAAATGGTCTCCTTCGGCTCCATTGCAACAAAGATTTGAACAAGGGAAAACAACCCACGAAATACACCCTCATGCATATACTTCTCAATCTGATTATACGCTTCACTCACAGGTGTATCACTCCGCTTTAATTCGATATGGATAACCGGCATTCCATTAATAAGAAGCATCAAATCTCCGCGCCTATTATTCAATATTGGAGATTTTGTTTTAAAATGAGGTTGTTGTGCAATTTGATACCTACTTTCTCCATAGGCAATTTCCTGTCGGTCATAAATCTTGAGGCTGACCGATTTTCCAAAGTTCCTTTTATCGTCAGGATTATCACGCTTTATGGTCACGCTTCTCCCATTGATAAAACCATTTAACCGCAGTGGAGTCCTCAATGTCGCAATCTGATCCAAAATTTGCCGCATCTCGCTTTCAGTCAAAGGACAATTGTTCAGCCTGTTTCCTTGTCGGTTATTATTGTAGAGAATATCCGCCCAATTTTTTATCAGGTCTTCTTCAGTCGGATGCCGGAGTACTCCTTTGTCATCCCATCCGTACTCCCCCAGTGCCTTTATGACGGCTTCTTCAAAATCAGATTCTTTATTAAAAATCATTTGCAAGTACCTCCTAAACAAATAACCTTCTCATACACGCCGATTTTATGTTTATTAGCTTCCCAACCTTTTGTTGGTGAAGGGTGATGAGGTGGTCGAGCTCCTTAAAATATTTTCCAATTTTCATTTGCTCTTCTTTTTTTGGATACTTTACTTCAATATTTCCAAATGTAGATTTATTTATAATCGGCACAGCTTGCTGAGCAGACATTTTTTTTATTTTATCCACTTCATTTTCCAACATTGTGAAAACGAAATCATCCTCCATTTTATCATATGGAATGACTGCATTTATTTGTTGATTCGTTGTAGCAAACTCTTCTATTTGTGCCACTTTTCCTATAGTTGAGCCAATACTTACAAATAGAGAGGTACCGGGTCTTAATTCTCTGCCAAGTGCATGTCCCTTTTCTGTTAATGTCGTTATTGTTCTTTCAATAAATCTATTTCCTTGAATGTCCGCAGGACTTACGAATAATCGGTTACCATCATAATTATCTTTATCCTTAGTTGGTGGTGTTGTCCCAGTAACAATATCAGATATATCTAATAGCTTACGCTGTTCCCAAGGTTCAGTAAATCCTGAAAATCGTATTTCAGGTATGCGACTTCCATTACTAGGAAACATCTTCCCCAACATCGCCTTTTTTAAAATCTTTAATTTTTCACAAACTATACTTTCCGAATTTATTTTCTCATCTAAGGCAAATAAGAACCCTCCAATTAATGCTTGTTCCTTCTTAGATTTTGGATATATCACATTTGTCTCATTAAGTCCCGATTTAGATATAGATGTAACCTTCACTCCTTGCATCAGCGGTAATAGCTTGTCATGATATTTCCCGGAATTCAGATAGTATCCAAGAAAACCTGTTGCAAATCCATCCTTCGATCTATATGGAATTGTATGCAGCCCAGATAATATTTTTTTATCACCGACATTGCAAATCTCTGTACATTTACCGACTGTTTCATCCTCAGCAGTATCAGCTACAACTATGTCCCCATCACGCAGAAACGCTGCCTGATATTTTTCAGCATCTGCATCATTGGTAATAAATGGTAATCCTTCTTTTTCTGTATCAAGTATCTCTCCAAACTTTATAAGTATATCACCATAATGTACATCCATTATTGAACCCGCATCATAATTAAGCTTATCTCTGGATAACGTATTATTCGAGAGCGTATCAAATACTTCGCCAAAGGGCTTTTCTATCCATGAATCCTCATACCCTTTGAATCGCATGTCGGGTTTCCTTTCTTTCATGTCACACCTCCAGAATCTTTCTGAACTCTGTAAGACCTTCCATATCAGCACTGCATCCAGTAATGGAATCTATCAGCTCTATAAGATTCCCGTTTATGCTTTCTATCTCGTTCTCCACATCAGCAAAAGTGGTCTTATATTTTTCAGATAATGCTACGATTTTCCTTATATGTTCAGAGATTATATAATTAGCAATCTCATGCAGTCCATCAATGAGTGGCTTGATCCATTTAAGTTCCAGCAGCCTCAAAGATGTATCTTCATCCAGTTTCTCAATAATTTCTTTCGTTTTTAGATGCAGCTCTTCCGATTTTTGCTTTATATCCCTCTTAATCTGAGACTCTTCCTCCATCAGCTTCAGTGCATGAACCAATTTCCCATCAAGAGAGTTTTCTTCAAATTCATGCCCCATCTGAAGCACTTTTATCCGCTCGGATACTGTTCCCTTTTTATAAGTTCCATCCGCGCCCTGTTCAAGCTTCTCCCAATGAACCACAGAACACTTACTGACATAATCAAGCTTATCTTTCTTTCTAGACAATTTCAGATAAGCCTGCAGTGCTGTTATCTCATCATCTTCAATATCTTCAAGAATCTCAGACACTGCTGATTTTAATTCTTTAGCGACAAAAGCATCATTTGTTTCGTTGAGAATGCTATTACCTTCTCTATCCTCCGGCTCCATAGAATCTATTATTTCCGCATATAAAACACCGATTTCTGATAACCTATCCTCTAACTCTTGAAGCGCAATAAATTCGTCCGTGAGAAGCTCCCTTTGCACAAGGTCAAACGGTAGAATATGTCCTTTCCATCCTTCCTGCACTTCCGGGACTTCGTCCGCATCCTTATCCTTCTTTTTGATTACCATGTTGGGATCCACCTGGTTGATTACTTCGAATCCCTCAACTTGAATCATTTCCAAATCAGCTGAAATCGTATCCCATTTTTCTGCCAGCACCTGATAAGCCTGGTATTTGTCCGTTAACGCTACTTTTTCTATCTTCCTAAAAACTTCATCTGTAATCTTCTCTTTTTCTGGTTCAGATTGCACATCCAAAACATTATCAATCAAATCTTGCCTTAAAGCCTCATGTAAGCCCATAAAGGCAGCAACAAAAGTTTCCCGATATTTTTCAACAGATGCATGGTCATTTATGACCTGTTTTATATTCACATTTTTTACAGATACATACCCCTCAGAAGCTACTTCAAAGATTTCTTCCCTCAATCCAGGCATAGCCTCCCAAAAATCCTTAAGCTCATCCAATTCGCTGTTAGGGATTCCTCCGAACATTGTAGCCCGTATATCCCACATTTCAGGCTCATCAGATGAGTCAACGTATCGAGCCAGATTAAGATTATACCCATTATTGACAATCTTTTCTTTGCTTACAACCGCCGAATATTTATCCTGAACAGACCGAGTCCTAATAGTATCAACAATCTTCTTTATGTCGCATGCACGGAGTCTGTTATTTTTTCCGTCTTTAACATAACCCTTGGACGCATCTATAATCAGAACATCCGTGGTTGGCCTTTGTTTTTTCAATACCATGATAATGGTCTTAATACCTGTACCAAAGAATATCTTCTCCGGTAGACCAATAATCGTATCAATCCTATTCTTCTCAATTAAATTCTCACGAATCTTACCTTCTTCACCGCCCCTAAACAAAACGCCGTGCGGAAGCACTATTGTCATTATACCATCCTCTTCCAGATGATACAAATCATGCAAAAGAAATGCCAAATCTGCCTTTGCCTTGGGTGCAACTCCATATTCCTTAAATCTTGGATCAAATTCTGCATCTGCTGGATTCCACTTTTGAGAGTATGGTGGATTAGACACCACAGCATCTACTTTCACCAGCTCATATGTTTTCTCCCTGTCATTGTCCTCAAAGAATGGCCAGTCTTCTTCCAATGTGTCGCCATTACGCACAAACAAATTGGCAGGCCTTATACCACGCATTACCAGATTCATTCTTGTAAGATTATATGTGTTTTCCTTAAGTTCCTGAGCATAATATTCTATCTTATCTGGATCACTCATATACTTGGCAACCGAGTGACCAATATTTATGAGAAGCGACCCCGAGCCTGATGTAGGATCGTAAATACGAATCTGATTTCTATTCTTTAAGTGATCTGCAATGATATCTGACATAAGCAGAGAAACTTCGTGTGGCGTATAGAACTCACCGGCTTTCTTTCCTGCATTTGCTGCAAACATACTGATGAGATATTCGTAGATAAATCCAAGAACGTCATAATCCTGTTTCCCATCCATCGGAATACGTCTTATAAGTTTAAGCAACCCTCGTATCGCCTTAGTACGAGCAGCCGCAGTGTCGCCAAGCTTACTAAGTCCCCCTCTTAACGTGTCGAATATTTTTTCAAAGATTTTTCTATATGAGCTGTCTATATTAACATCAAAATCTGACAAGGCATCCGTAACATCTGATACATCGAAATCCTTTCCTTTTTCTAACCAAGTGGAGAAAAGATTTTTGTACGAGATAAAGTAGCCAAGTTCATTACGGACATGCTCAGCATACTTTTTATCCTTCTCATTAACTTTTTTTATCTTCTCGTCTGTGAAACCCTCCTTCTTCATTAGCATAACCTCACGCTCAGAGAGATATTTATAAAAAATAAAACCCAGAATAAAATCCTTGTACTCATTTGCTTCTATTTTTGACCGCATCTGATTTGCTGATTCCCAGATGGTTGATGCAAGCTGCTGCTTATTCATGTTTTTTCCTCCCGTATTTTGTTTTCCGCTGTTTCGTCTGGAAATCAGCAGTCATTTATATCTATGCCCTTTGCTAGGAGCCGTTCGTATCTCTCATTGGAAATAATAACCGCAATCGGTTTTCCATTCTTATGTATAAAAGCCGTCTTGTCTTCTTCCGTGAGTTTCCTAATCAGCTTAGATGATTGCCCTCTGTTGAATTCTCCGATATTGAAATGCTCCATAGGGACTATTCCTTTTTTCTGCATGTGCCAGTCCTCCCCGTACACCACATAACACGCTTATACATCTACCATTTTAGCAGAAATAGATTGTAATTACAATGCTTATATTCAGAATATAAACTATTTAAATTATATTTAAAAAGTAATTACTTTTTTAATACAAGAAACACCGAACGCAGGAATAATATCCCTAGTTTATAGTTCCTAAGTTTGGTATATTTTGCCGATTCGCCCGGGGATGTTCATAGAAAAGCAAGTTTTTTTGAACATGATGAGGAAAACGACTGCAAGAGTTGCTATTTCAAGTCATTTTCGCCATTACACACATATCATTCCTTTGCGTCAAATAAGTCTCGGTTATTTCCCAGTGTTTTGTGTTATTTATTATTTGCATACCCTGTTAACGATTTCAAACCTTTTAACGATGCCATATTATAAATCGTTAACAAGGTGGTGCATTCTCTGCTATCCCCATCCGCCATTCACGCGACTATTTACATTTATAGGGCAAAAGAAAAAGACTGCCATATGCAGCCTCATATAAAATACCTTTATTTCTGCGACTTTTCGCCATATCCAATTGCGTTATATTGTATCAATCACGTAACTGCCTCATCAAAAATCTGTCCTTCAAACGGCTCAATCATCTCCACCAAAGTTCTTACAATACAGGATGGGGTATAAAATTCTCCCCCCAACTTGCCCTCCGCACTTGCAAATTTGCTTAAAAAATATTCATATACGCGCCCCAGAACATCTCTTTCCTGTGCCGCCGTCGAACCTACCTCTATATTAGTAAACAACGTTACCAATTCGCCCAAGCGTGTTTTATCGAGTTCTGCTCTTGAATAATTCTTTGTCAAAACACCTTTTAATGAGTTATTTTCATTTTCTATCACTTCCATTGCATGGTCAATGACACTGCCTATATCCGCACTGGCAGCATGTTTCTGGATTTCTGACCATCTCGCCTCTTTAGGAACCCAGAAAATATTATCCGCCAAATACTCATCCCTGTCTTCTTCATCACCATATCCTTCTTCCAGCAAAATCTGATACTTTTCCTCAAAAGAATCTGATACATATTTCAAAAATATAAGCCCTAAGACCACATGCTTATATTCTGCCGCATCCATGTTAGAACGCAGCTTATCTGCTGCCTGCCACAACTTTTCCTCAAATCCAACATTCGTAGTTCCTACTGCCATATGTACCTCCGTACTTTATTTATCTCTATATTCGTTCATATAAATTCATTTATCTTTTTTCTTAATTACCATTTCTTCATACAAACTAATATCCCACACTGCGCTGAATATCAGCTTCATTTTATTCAACATCAGCTTGAACATATCAAAGGACAAAGAATATGTCCAGAAGCATTTATATATAAAATTCCATAATATATTTTAACACAAGACCTTTTTTTCTACAATTCACAAAGGAACAAGAAGTCCACCAAATATATTCGGTGAACTCCTTATTTCCATATATACCATCATCCTCTGTAATATCATCAGAATACAATATGCACCATAACAGTGTTGATATAACCACATGTGCCTTAAATGCTCTTATATGAACATAGCAAGAATTAGATAAAAAGTATTTTTTTATTGCCGTCATGTGGCAGATTGTATTTCTATTGCTTATTTATATGCTAACTGCTAATTTCGTGGATTTCATAAAGATTTGAAAAAAGGACGGCTCGCAAGCCGTCCATAATGTCA
>ERZ777305.406-NODE-406-length-70960-cov-10.571074_pt1 | contig 70960 bp, 53 predicted proteins | sample MGYA00374965_ERZ777305 | MGnify/ENA primary metagenome ERZ777305 (study PRJEB29328, sample SAMD00013331) | mouse gut metagenome | study: EMG produced TPA metagenomics assembly of the Metagenome analysis of fecal microbiota from mouse which was promoted...
CCGCCCCGAAAAAAAGTATAAATTAAATCAACCCAAATGATTTCGCACAAAAAAAAGGCGCAGGTGCAGCCCCTCTGACCGGCCTTCCGAGCCTTACACGGTGACTGCCCTTACGCCCAAGTCCACCCCTACGATATGTAGGGGTAAAACAAGGGTTTCAGACAAATTTATACCGTGTAGAACATATTACAAAAGTAATAGTCGGAAGTTCGTCAGAGGTATAAAGGTTTGTCCTAACCTTTAGAATATGTTTTCGGTTACGGTGGTTGAACCGTCCTTCTCTGCAAAGGTAACATAACTTTCTTTCCTTTTAGTTATGCGACCCGTATAAAACGACAAAAGACGAAACGTGAACCTGACTTAAGAGGATAAGCCCGCGCTGTAAAGCGCACTTGCATTACTATGTTCTGGTCGGTCGTGAGATACCTGTCTAACTTCGTAATACAAGAGGCCCACGCCCGTCATGGCGCAGTCATTAGATGTACCACTACCATTCGGAGCGTGGTTGACGATCCGAAGTAGGACATCCTCTTGATTGCTGTTAGACAGTAAATTTCTCACGTTTACCAGAACAGCAATGCGATTCACGTCTTTCTCGACGGATCGCTTGCCCCAAAAGTAGTACAAATAATTGTATCGTACAACAAATTGCATGCTTTTTTTGCTACTAAATGTATTTTTTAGGATTTCGGCGCAAAATTCGGGTCGCAGCCTGCGGAGACCGCGAACGAGTGAAAACAAGTTGCGGGGCTCCGCGCGCCGAGCCTGCGGCCCGCGCGGTTCAAGAACCGCGATACTTCAAAACTTATCTTCGGCGGCTGCGGGGGGTCGCACCGAAGGTGCGAGCCGCCGAAGATAACACCGCGGAGCGGTGTGCTGGCGCACGTAAATCAACGCGGTTCGCAGAACCGCATATTCAAAAAAACACCTCGAATGATTCGATTTTCGTTTGCGGGGACGTAATGCGTTATCGATATTTACCGAATAACATATAAAAAGGTAAAATTATGAATATCGAAGAATGCAAATTCGTTGACGGCGAGGTCTATCTGTTCCATCCCGCCGATCCGAGTTGCCCCTCCGAAGATTCGTTGTGGGGCATGTTCGACAAACGCGAAGCCGGCGAAATTCTCCTCGAATCGATGACGTGCGATCTGCGGCGGTTCGTGATGCGCCAACCGCTGCCCGCCGTGTATCGCTACTGCCGTTTGGCGACGCGGAAAGAGTTGGTCGATTACATGACCGACATAGCGTTCGCCTCCGTCGGGGTCTGACGAAAGGCCTAACCTCTGTTACGAATATCGCGGCCCCGATCTCCGAGGCCGCGATATCGTTTTTGGCGAGAGCGGATTTACTTCGCCAGCTCGCGCACGATGGCGCACATCTCGTCGTATCGACGCTCCATGCTTTGCAGCAGCTTATACTGCGCGCGGGTGCGCACGAGATTGTGCTCGGGGTATGCCGTCTTGTAGTACTTGTCGCCGTCGATGTAGTCCATAAGGAAACGCAACACCTGCTCGAAGGTGATGTAGCGGGCCGAAAAGGCCAGCCAATCCAGCTCGCTCTGCGTCATGGTGGCGCGCTGCTGCGACAGATAGCCGTCGGCGTATGCGCGGAACATCTCGATGCTCAACTCCACGTTGTCGAGGTCGCGATCGTCCTCGGCGCCCGTGTTGGCGTAGGAACGTATGGCGTCGCCGAAGTCGTTGAGCGAGGTGGAGCTCATCACCGTGTCGAGGTCGATGGCGCACAGCACCTTGCCCGTGGGTTTATCGAAAAGGATGTTGCTGATCTTGGTGTCGTTGTGCGTCACATGGGTGGGGATAGTGCCATCCTCGACCAGCGACCAGAAGTCGAGCATCTCGCGGCGGCGCGACTCCACCCAACCGATCTCCTCGGCGAGCGACGCCACGCGTCCCGCGGCATCGGCGGCCACGGCGGCATCCCACTGCGCGAAGCGGTGGCGGATATTGTGGAACCCCTTGATGGTCTCGTTCAGCGGCTTGTCGAAATCGGCCAGCAAAGCCTGAAAACGTCCGATTCCCACGCCGCCCTGATAGGCCAGCTCGGGCGAGTCGGCGCGGTCGAAGCTCGACGTGTCGGCGATGAAGAGGCACACGGCCCAGAAGTTGCCCTCGTCCTCGACATAGAGTTTGCCGTCGCGGGCGCGGACCACCGTCAACGTCTCGCGCAACGGATCGGCCACCTTGGCCTTGATGTGCTCCGTGACGGCCAGAATGTTCTCCATCATCCCGGGCACGTCGGGAAATACCGCATGGTTCTTGCGCTGAAGGATGTAATCGGGGGCGTCGCCCTCGGTGCGTATGACGAACGTGTCGTTTATGAAACCCTCGCCCAAAGGTTTGATGGATGCGATCGTCCCCTCGAGGTCGAACCGCTCGGCAATCGAAAGAAGTTTTTCGTCGGTCATGATTATGCTTTAAGTTTGATGTTTATGTCTTATTCCAGCACCACTTCGCCGAAAAATTCGGGGCAGTGGAAATTCGGCGCGGGCAGGTCGATGGGCGACCAGCTCAGGAAATGGGGCTCGTCGCACTTGTCGCCGCATTTGTAGAAGTTGGCCCTCAACCGCTCGGGCGCCTTGTCGCAACCGAGCAACGCGAACGGGATCACCTCGATCATCCACCAGCGTTGCCCCTCGCCGCGCGAGTCGACGGCAGCGTGCGGCAGCGATCCGAAGCGGCGGATGCGCGCCATGCGCTCGGCGTCGAAATGGTCGGCCTCGGCGCGCGACACGCGACGGGCGGCCAGAGCCGTGGCTATGCAGTTGACCTCGAAATTGAAGTACCCCTCGCCGTCGGGCGCGGCCACGAAGAACTCCACGCAGCTGTCCTCCCACACGGGGCCGTTGTCGTCGAGGGCGACGGCGCGCACGTGCGACTCCTCCACCTCGAACATGACGGCGACGGCATCGTCGGAGTGCGCCACGCGGAAAGTCGCCTTAGGCGCGTACGGATACTCGCTCCAATTCACGCAGTCGATCGCGTGCGCGCAGGTGCGGTCGCGCAACACCGACCGAAGTTCTCCGTCGGCGAGCCGTTCGACATTGCGGATGAAGCGCGATTCGACGCTTTTGCGGTCGGATTCGGCGCGGCCCTCGTTTTTCACGATCTTTTCCATCTCGTTTGCGATATCGGTTAATCGGTTGATTTTTCAAATTTAATACACAAACGATGAAAATGCAATTTTATCGACGAAAAAAAGAGACGAACTTTCGTCATACGGTTTTTTCGGATTACGATTTCGTCTTTGCGGAGGGGGCGCGTCTGCGATTCGTCGCGACAACGCGTTTCGCCGCCGCGCGCATGGCCGCCAGCGCCGCGCCGCCCGTGACGGCCCCCGTCGCCGCCCCCAGCAGGATGTCGAACGGGAAGTGGTAGCCCAGATAGATGCGCGAGTAGCATATCGCCGCCGTCGCGGCGATCATCAGCGCCGTGAACCACGCGCGGCGAACGGTCGGGATCGACAGAACGGCCAACGCCGTCATGGTGGCGGCATGCGCCGAGACGGTGCCGTAACGGCCGCCCATGCGCACGGTGTGCACCAAACCTTCGAGCTCGGGCGTGTGCATGGGGCGCAGTCGCGCGGGAAACGAGGGCCACAGGTTTTTCAGCGGCCCCGCGTGTTTGAATATTCCCGCGATCATGTCGGAGAGACCCAGCGCGACGGCGGCCGCGACGACGAAGAGCAACGCCCCGCGCCACCCCGCGCGACGCCACACGAGCCACAGGATCAAGGCATAGAGCCACGCCCAAGCGGCGGGCGCGGAGCATAGCGACATTATGCGGTCCATCGTCGCGCCGCCGTCGAAGTTGAGCGCGAGAAACAGATCGTGATCGAATGCGCAGCCCATCAGAACTTATTGTAAATCACCACGGGGCGCGAGCGGCGCACGCTCATCGACGGGAACCAGATGTCGTCGGCCCCGATGCCGCACTTGTCCATCGCCTCGAAACAGTACTCCAACCGTCCGAAGTCGGCGTCGACGTTGTTGGTGCCGAAAGTGAACTTCAGTCCGCGCTGCTTGGCCTTGCGGATGATGTCGATACTCGGAATGCGGTAGCGGGGGTTGATCTCCAGCGCGATCGAATGGCGTTGCAGCGCGTCGAGCACGCGGTCGACCCGCTCGTCGGTCCAGTACTTGTCGTAATCGGCCTGCATATCCTCGGGCAGGTAGGTGGGATTGGCGTATATGTCGGCGGGCTCGTTGGTGAGGATCTTGACGGTCTGGTCGACTAAATGATCCATATACTGCTCTTTCGTCACGCCGTCGTAATGCACCTCCTCGGGACGGTATATGCGCGAGTTGCGGCCCTTGTGGTCGATGATGGTCATGGCGTCGGTGAACAGATAGTCGAACACACCCAGCGCCTCCTGCGAGAAGGTGGCCGTCCACTTGCGGCCCTCGCCCTGCACGCCGCAGAGGAACGGCAGGGGCTTCACCTCGTCGAAGTATTCGTAAACCTCCTTGTCGTCGGCCAGCATGCGGCCCACGCCGCCCTCGCCCGCATTGGGAGCCACGCCGTAATTGATGCCGTAATTCATCGACATGGCGTGCGCCTGCTCCTTCGTAAGGCCGCCCTTGAGGTGCACGTGGTAGTCTATGACGGGGAAATTGCGCTGCTGCGCGCGGATCACCGCGTCGGCGCGCTCATCCACGGGCGGCAGGGTGTCGGCCTCGTTGCGGGCGTCGTCGCGCAACCGCGTGACCGTCAGATTGCGGAACGCCACCTCGCCCTCCACGCCGCGCAGAGCTATCGCGCCATGCGAGAGCAGGCGGCGCGCATACTTCTCGACGCGGTAAGGCACCTCGGGTTCGGTGTAGCACACCACGTCGGCGCCGTCGATACGCACCAATATGTTCTTGCCGCGCACCGCCACCTCGAAATCGAACCACTCGCCGTCAGTCGCCAACGAACGGTAGAGGTTGCGCACCGCGGCGAGCGAGCCGCTCTTGCGGGTGCCGTCGATGGGGCCGTTGCGCAGAATCACTTCATAACCCGACTCTCCGTCGGAATGGAACAGCAGAGCCGCCTCGGCTCCCTCTTGCGTCATAGCCTGCCCCGTGAGACGGAAATTCTTATAGTCGCCCGCGGCGGTCAGCGTTTGGCCCGCCGCTACGGTGGGGGCCGACGTGCGGACGGCGCGTCCCTCCGAGTTCCAAGAGTCCAACGGCTGCGGCGTGTCGTAACGCGCGCAAGAGCATACCAGCGCGAGGCATGCGACAGCCGAGGTCGCGCTCGGAGATCGGAATAAACGGAATATTCGGTTCATCTTCATAATATTGTTGGTTTTATCGGTTTCTATTATTTATCTTCGGCGGCTGCGGGGGTCGCACCAAAGGTGCGAGCCGCCGAAGATAGCCCCGCTTTTGCGGGGCGAATATTTATTTTATCAACTCCAGTATCAACGGTCTGTCGCTCACCTCCAGCTCGATTTCGGCCGTGCGCCTCTCGACGCGTATCGGCGACTCGCCGACGGTAGGATCGTAAATACGTACCTCGCGGTGACGCGCGGGGAGCGTCACCGTCACCTTGTCGGCCCCCGCGACCCGCTCGCCCCACACGACGAGCCAGTAACCGCCGTCGCTCTTGCGCAGCAGCAGATCGTGCGCCGTCACGGGCATGGGGTCGACGGTATAGGCCAGCGCGCCCGTTCGTGCAGGGCCCTCGTCGCGCAGAATGGTCGTCATGTTGTGCAGATAGTCGGCCGCCTTGCGTTTGGCAGCGTAATCCGAAGCGTAGAATCCGAACGCCCCGTCGGGATCGTCCAGAAACTCATATACGAAGGTCTTGTCCCAGCCGCGGACGAACTGCGCCAAAAAGAGATTCAGGTAGTTGCATCCCTGCACATGCTCGGTGACGCGGCCGTCGCAGTCGCCCACGCGCACGCCCGTCTCGGTGGTGACGCGCGGCAGGGTGTCGAGCTCGGCTTGCGAGTAGCCCTCGAACTTCTTGAGCCACGTGCGGCCGAAGTTGCCGTAAAGGCCGTCGGCGCGGCACTCGGGAGAGGGGTCGGCCGCGTTCCACACCTGATTGTCGTGCGGCGCGTCGGGCCAGCTCGGATGGTACATGTAGTTGTGGGCATTGGCGTAATCGGCATATCGCGTTCCCGCTGGCATCCGCGACGCGGCCCCCTCGGGAATCGTCAGAAACTGCAATCCGCAATTGTCGGTCTGCGCTCCGACCTCGCTCACGCCGTAAACGGGATAGTTTTTCAACGCTGGATCGGCCTTAACGCGCGCATAAAGATCGCGCTGGAACTCGGCCACGGGCATCCACGTGAGCTCGCCGCCGCCCTTCACCCCTTTGTAGGTAAGTCCGCCGAAGTTGTTGGGTTCGTTGGGCCCCTCCACGGCCAGCAGCGCGCCCGCGTCGTGCAGCTCGCGCGCCATGCGCACCACCGCCTCCAGATCCTCGTCGCGCGTGCCGCTGCCCGAACCCATGACTACCTTCACGCCCGCCTCGCGATGCAGGAGGATCATTCCCGACATGTCGTAATTGCGGTCGGCGGCGTCGCGCACATTCCTCACGCCCGCGTATCGCAGCAGAGGCGCGAGCCGCGAAGCGTCCTGCCCGTGCTGCACATGCACGCACACGCCTATGGAGTTCAGGAAGTCAACCGCCGAGGCGGCGCGTCTCTTTTCGCCGCCCGAGGCGGGAGATATGGCGGCCAGCAACACGGCGGCCGCGAACAACGCGCGGCGGATCATAACGTCATTTTATCAACATGATTACATAACCTACGTAAATTGCCAGATACGCGGCGCCCTCCGCGCGGGTGATGCGTCTCACGCCTATGACCGAGGCCGAGACGAGCAGCAGTACGGCCGACCCGACCACCATCCAGATGTCGAGCGGCGTTATCGCCGACGCCGTAAGCGGATGGACCGTCGAGCTCGCGCCCAGAATGAACAGTATGTTGAATATGTTCGATCCGATTATGTTGCCCACCGCCATCGAGAACTTGCCTTTCGCGACGGCCGATATGCTCGACGCCAGCTCGGGCAGCGAGGTGCCTGCCGCCACTATGGTGATAGCTATGATCGACTCGCTCACGCCCCACGAGCGCGCTATAGCCTCGGCCGACTTGAGACACAGCTCACCGCCGCCGATCAAACCGCTGAGGCCCGCGGCGATAAGCAGGCAGATGACCGTTATCGGCATGGGGTTCTTGTCCGATGGCGCAGCGTCGTCGCGCGCCTCGGCTGTAGGTCCGTCGCGCCGCGCCGCACGGATCGACCAGATTATCACCGCCACATACGCCGCGAGCATCGCCACGCCCTCCGCGCGGCCTATACTGCCGCCCGCTTCGCGCACCGTCCGGTCGCCGAATATGACGGCTGCCAGCGCCAGCGACGCGCCGATGCAGATCGGAATGTCGCGGCGGATGTTCTCGCGGGTGAAGACCAGCGGCCTTATCAGGGCGCAGACGCCCAAAATGACTAACGTGTTGAAGAGATTGGAACCCGTCACGTTGCCTATCGACATCGCGCCGTTGCCTTCGGCGGCCGACAAGACGCTTACGGTGAGTTCGGGCATCGACGTGCCGACGGCCACCACCGTCAGGCCCACGATGAACTCGGGCACGCGGAAACGCGCCGCCAAAGCCGTCGAGCCGCGGGTGAGCATCTCGGCGCACACGGCCAAAAGCGCGAGGCCGACAAGGAGAAGAAGATAGTTCATAGCAAATATATTCCTATTGTGTCGTTCACGTTGCCATATCGGCTGTTCGCCGACAGCGGAGGACGCACGAGCCTTGCGGCGAGTTGCAGTCCGCCGCGCGGGGTGGCGCGAACTGCCGACATCGCGATGCGATGTCGAAGAATAAATCTACTCCCTCCCGTGCGCCTTACGCAGCAATTCGCCCAGCACGCCGATATTGTCGGCGATGATTTCGGGTTGGCGGGGCGCGGCGTCGGCCACGTCGAGCGTCGTCTCGCCCGAAAGCACCAAAACGCCCATCGCACCTGCGTTGTGCGCCATCTCGATATCGGTGTAGATGCGGTCGCCCACCATGGCGATGCGGTCGGGCTGCAATCCGTAACGACGCTCTATGCCCGTCAGCATGTTGGGGTCGGGTTTACCTAACGTTATGTCGGGGCATCGTCCCGTGGCATGTTCGATGCACTTGCAAATCGAACCGCAGTCGACCAGCACCACCCGTTGGTCGGTGGGGCACACGCGGTCGGGGTTGGTGGCTATGTAGGGCAGCCCCTGCGACACCCACCACGCGGCGCGGCACAGACGGTCGTAGCTAAGCGTCATGTCGAACGCCGCGACCACCGCGTCGGGCACGTCGTCGGGGTCGTCGGAGGTCGACTCGAAGCCCGCCTTCTCGAACTCCGATATCATGCTCGGCGTACCCAGCAGAAACAATCGCCGTGCCGAGGGGTATCGGTTGCGGATGTAATCGATGGCGGCCAGCGAGGTGGTGTACATCTCCTCGGCCGAGGCCTCGATGCCGAGCGCGGCGAGTTTACGCAGATAGTCGTCGATCGATCTCGACGGGTTGTTGGTCAGGAACGAGTAGGTTATCCCCATCTCGCGGAGACTCGCCAGAAACGGTTTGGTGCAGTCGAAGAGCGACTTGCCCATGTAGATCGTGCCGTCCATGTCGAGCGCGACATGACGGATGCGGCGCAGACGCTCCGCGAGCTCCTCATCGCCGAAAATCGAGCGATATTTTTCGAATTTCATATTATCGTTCAGGTTAAAGTTACTCCTTTATGAAGTCGTCGATATCCATCTCGCGGCTCTGCGAAATGGCCTTGGGAAACACCGAGCGGATGCGCCACAACTCGATGATGGCCTCCTCCTTGGTGAGGTAGCGGCCCGCCGTGACGTAAAACGACGGACTCTCGTAATACATCTTCACCTCGACGTCGGAGAAGTTCTCCGTGAAAGTCTGCTTGGCCTTCATGGCGTTTTCGCGCGCCTTCTGGCTGTTGTCCGAGAGGATCAGGATCGTGTAGCCGTTCACCTTGGTGCGCTTGGTGCGCTGCTCGACAGCCCGCACGGCCTGCGCCGCGTCGCTCTGCTCGACGACGTTCACGCGGTCGCTTCCCGTCGCCAGACGGCTGCGCACTCCGCCGATCTCCTGCGCCCGCACGCGGCACGCGCCGACCGACGCCACGGCCAAAAGGGTTAAAAATAACGTTTTCATAAGTTTCCTGTTTATCATTCGTCGTCGCCCGATTCGGACAGCGACTCCGTAAATTCATCCAATGTGCGCCACATAATGTCGAGCAGGCGGGTCGGTACCGCTTTCTCAAGCGGAACGACTCCCCGCTCCGCCGCCTCGCCGCGAATCAGTCCCGCGCGGGCCGAAACCTCCGTCTCGATCCCGATGCCGCTCGCGTCGCGCCTGCGAACCGCGGCCCGCAGCGACAGCGCGGCCGAATTGTGCGCCACGTTCACGCGCAGAGGTATCGCCACCTCCGACACGCCGCGCGGCGGAATCTTCACCGCCTCGGCGAGGGTGAGCATCACGACCCGACGCCCCCGATAGGAGATCCGCAGACGTCCGCTCGATATCTTTATGCCCCGCGAGGGGTTCTCCACCGTCGCCAGCAGCGTCACCCGCGACGGCAGACCGCCGTCCACCGCCGGCGCGCCGGCGGGGTCCCCTATCTCGGCGAGCCGCACATCGATCACCCGCGGGCCGCGGGCCGCATCGGACGCGCACCCCGCGAGGCAAAGCGCGGCCAAGACCGCCCAAAACAGTCGCACCGCCCTCATCGTCAGGGTTTGCGGCCTATGTATATCTGCGCTATGCCGAGGCTCTGGCTGCGCCGCTTGCAATCGACGAATCCCGCCTCGCGCATTATCTCGAGGAACCGCTCGGGCGCGGGGAACTCGGCGATCGACGCGGGCAGATAGTCGTAAGCCTCGCGGTCGTGCGACACCAGCCCGCCCACGGGGCCGAGCACATGGTTCGAATAGAGTCCGTAGAGCCTCCGCACCAAGGCGTTGCGCGGCATCGAGAATTCGAGTATCACCGCGTGGCCGCCGCTGCGCAGCGAGCGTCGTATCTCGGCCAGCCCCGCTTCGAGGTCGCCGAAGTTGCGCACGCCGAAGGCCACCGTCGCCACGTCGATCATGCCGTCGGCCACGTCCAGCCGCTCGGCGTCGCCCTGATAGAGCGCGATGTGGTCGTCGAGCCCCTGACGGCGCACCTTCTCGGCCGCCACCGCCAGCATCTTTTCCGACAGATCGACGCCCATGATGCGGGCCTTGCCGATACGCTTGGCCATCTTGATGGCCAGATCGCCCGTTCCCGTCGCCAGATCGAGTATCCGCAGCGGCTTCATGCGGCGCACGATGCGCACCACGCGCCGCCGCCACAGTTTGTCGATCGAGAGCGAGAACAGATGGTTCAACCGATCGTAAGTGGGGGCTATGTTGTCGAACATCTCGGCAACCTCCTCCTTCTTGCTTTTGCGTGACGAATTGTAAGGTTTCATTATGTCGTTCTTGGCGTTCCGCGAACGCCGCTATTGTTTATACTTCAAAGACTCCTCGGGGCTTATCCGCGCCACGATCATCGACGGCAGCCACATAGCCGCCACCGTCATGGCCAGCGCGCCCGCGTTGAGCGCCGCCCACCACCACAGCTCCACGCGCACGGGCAACGCCGAGAGCATGTAACCCGACGGGTTGAGCGTCACGGGACGGAACACCGCCTGCGCCGCCGCCAGCCCCAGCCCGACCGCGTTGCCCCACGCCGCGCCGCGCGCGAAGAGCATCGCCGCGCGCCACAGGAATATTCGGCGGATGGCCGCGTTGCGCATGCCCGCAGCCTTCAGCGTGCCGATCATGCCCGTGCGGTCGAGCACCATGATGAGCATCGCCGAGGCCATGTTGAACAGCGCGACAACCGTCATTATGAATATTATGACGCGCGCGTTAACGCCGTGCGCCTTCAGCCAGTCGTAAATCACGGGGTAACGCATCTCCAGCGTGGCAGCGACACACTCCCCCGCTATCTCGTCGCCGTCGTAAAAGGCATCCTCCAGCAGGGCGTCGATCCGCTCCGCCGCGGCGTCGGCCCGCGAGGGATCGTCGAGCGCGATTTCGTAACCCGTTATCTCGTCATCGCCCCACGAGGCCGATTTGCGCACGTCGCGCAGGTCGGCCACGGCCATTACTCCGTCCAGCTCCTCGAACCCCGTATGATATATGCCCGCCACCTTGTAACGGTCGCGGTGCGGCGCGTCGCCCTCGTCGAGGAACAACGCCTCTATCTTGTCGCCCACGCCCACGCGCAAACTACGGGCCGTGGCGCGCGATATGAGCAGCTCCTTGCGCCGCTCCGCGCTCCGCACGTCGGGCAGCTCGCCCTCGACCAGCTTCGCGCGCCACCATGCCTCGTCGAAACCGTCGCCCACGCCCTTGAATCGGAGCCCCGCGACGCGGTCGCCCGACTTGACCATACATCCCGCAACGGCGTAAGGCGCGACGGAGAGTACGTGCTCCGAGCGGCGCAGACGTTCGAGCAGCGAATCGCTCAGCGGCATGGGATCGGAGTCGGAACGCCCCCAGCCCGAGACGTCGATCACCTGAATGTCGCCCGCCAGACCGCGCAGGTCGTCCGATATCTCGTGGCGGAACCCCGCCACGACGGCGAGCGTGAGGATCATCACCGCGATGCCCAACGCCGTCGACAGCGAAGCGATGCGCATCATCACGGCCGCGCGGGATCCGCGGTCATGGCGCGCCGTGCGGGCCGCCAGCATATATTCGACATTCGTTCGCATCCGTTATACTCCTCGGCGCGCCTGCGCGTGCGATTTCGCCGCGCGCCTCGTTTTTATTGAATAAGCAGTACAAAGTTAGACAAAAAATTCGTACTTTTGCGTAATTATAGGCGGTAAGCGGCGAAAGCCGCGAAGTTATTCCTCCGCCGCGCCCGAAGCGTGCGGCACGAACGTTGATCGGAGGGAGGATCGGCACGAGTCCGCGCCGCGTTCAACGGATTGTTTAAGACTTAATTAAGGAAATATGTTACAGTTCTTGCAGCTGGCGCAGAATTATTACGGCGCCGAAAACGGCTTCGCGACGGGCATATCGTCGTCGGGATCGATATTGTTGATGATCGCCATAGCGGTGGCGGGCTACATAGTGCAGGCCCGTCTGCAATCGGTATTCGCCAAATACTCTCAGGTAGGGTTCCCGGGCAATCTGACGGGAGCCGAGGTGGCCGAAAAGATGCTGCGCGACAACAATATCCGCAACGTGAAGGTGACGCACGTGGCGGGCGCGCTCACCGACCACTTCAACCCCCAAAACATGACCGTGAACCTGAGCGACAGCGTATATTCGTCGCGCAGCATAGCCGCGGCGGCCGTCGCCTGCCACGAGTGCGGCCACGCCGTGCAGCACGCGCAGGGTTACGCGCCTCTGGCGATGCGTTCGGCGCTGGTGCCCATCGTCAGTTTCTCGTCGCGCATAGCCACGTGGGTCATAATAGCGGGCATAGCCCTTCTCGCCGCCACCAACAACGCCGTGGTGTGCTGGATCGGCATAGCCCTCATCGCCATGTCGGCCATCTTCTCGATCGTGACTCTCCCCGTGGAGTACAACGCATCGCAACGCGCTTTGGAGTGGCTCGAATCGAGCCGCACGCTTCAGGGCGCGCAGCTCTCGTACGCCCGCGAAGCGTTGCGCTGGGCCGCACGCACCTATCTGGTGGCCGCTTTGAGCGCCATCGCCACGGTACTCTATTACGTTTCACTCATTTCGCGCCGCAACTAAATGTCCAAACCCAACGGCGACTGCTCCGCGCGCGGCGCGCTCGTCGCGGCGGCTACCTTGGCCGCACTCATCGCGATAAGTTTCATCCCGCCCATAGACGTATGGGGCGTGTCGCTGCGTCGCGCCAGCATCTTCTCCGACCTCGTGCGTTTCGACGACGATGACGCCGCGGCCGACAAGCCCGCCCGAATGCCCGAGATCGACGTGGAGGAGTTCCATGTGGACCTCGACAAGGTGGCCGAGACGGTCGCCCGCACCGCCGCAGCCTCTTCGCCCACGGGCGCGGAGACCTCGGTGTCGTGGGAGGGGATATTCGACGAGCAGCCCACGGGCGGCGACGCGGCGCGCGACACGGTCGCAATCATCGAACCCGAGCCCGTGGAGGATTTCGCCGACATACTGCCCGCCGACTCGCTCATTATTCCCATTGAGGATTTCGGCGGGGCCGATTCGACCACTCTCGGACGTCTGTACGAAAAACTCCTCGCGGGCGAACCCGTGCGCATAGCGTTCATGGGCGACTCGTTCGTCGAGGGCGACATACTCACCGCCGACCTGCGCGAGTCGTTGCAGGAGACCTTCGGCGGCGGAGGCGTGGGCTTCGTGCCCGCGGCCTCGCCCTTCACGGGATTCCGCCAGACGGTGAAGACCCTCTCGAAGGGGTGGACGCCCTATAACATAATGCAGCGCAAGAGCGTGCCCGAACCCTACTCGGGCGACTTCTTCGTGTCGGGATGGGTGGCGCGCGCCTCCGACGGGGCCTCAACGCGCTGGGAGATGACGCGCAAACGCCGCCATCTGGACCGATGCCGTCGGGCGCGTCTGCTCTTCATCAGCCGCGAACCGTCGAAGATCACCGTGAAGCTCAACGACGACGAGTTGCGCGAATTCGGATTCGACGGCGACGAGACGGTGCGCCAGATAGTCATCGAGGACGACTCGATAGCCTCGTTGGAGATGATCGTAAAGAGCGGCGCGGCGGGATTCGTCGGCTACGGGGCCGACTTCGACGATCTGGGCGGCGTGAGCCTCGACAACTTCTCGGTGCGCAGCAACAACGGGCAGGCGATGTTCTGGACCGACCCCGCCGTCAACGCGCAGATAAACAACATGCGCGCGTACGATCTGGTGATCCTGCAATACGGACTCAACATCATGCAGGCCGACCGCCGCGACTACTCGCTCTATGCCCGTCAGGTGGAGAAGATGATCCGCTTCGCGCGGAGTTGTTTCCCCACGGCGGCCGTAATGGTGATGGGCGTGAGCGACCGTTCGCAGAAGAACGAGGACGGAATCGTGCCGATGGAGTCGGCGCGCGACCTCGCCCGCTGGCAGCGCGAAGCCGCCTCGGAGTGCGGCGCGGCGTTCTGGAACACCTACGACGCCATGCAGCTCATGGGCGGCATGACCCGCTTCGTGGCCAACGGCTGGGCGGGCAAGGATTACACCCACATAAACTATGCGGGAGGCGCGCAGGTGGCGCGCGCGCTCTATCACGCCATGCTCCTCGGCGCGCGCGAATACGGACGCGCGGCGCGCGAGAGGATGGAGAAGAGCCGCCCCGTAATTACCGAGCCGCTGCTCGAAATAGAGCCGCTCGCGGGCGACGCGCTGCTGCCCGACACGATCCTAACGGAGTTTGCGAAATGACGAATCTGCCTATCGAAGAACTGCTCGCCCGAGCGCAGGAGTTGTTGCGTTACGACCCCTCGGCGCCGCTCATATTCAACAGCGGACTGTTTCTGTTCCTGTTCACGGCCTTCGCGGCGGGGTATGCGCTGTTGCGCCGCGCCACGTCGCTGCGGATAGTATACGTCATACTCTTCTCAATATACTTCTACTACAAGTCGAGCGGCATATACTTCCTGCTGCTCGTCTTCGCCGCGGCAAGCGACTTCTTCATAGCGCACCACATATATCGCGCGAAAAAACGGAGCGCGAAAAAGTGGCTCGCGGCGTTGAGCGTGGCCGTAAATCTCGGCATGCTCGGCTATTTCAAGTACACCAATTTCCTCGTCGAGATAGCCAACGACATCTTCGGGGCGGGATTCCTCGATTTCAAGAACATATTCCTGCCCGTGGGCATATCGTTCTTCGTGTTCCAGTCGATGAGCTACACCATCGACGTCTACCGCGGCGCGATACGGCCGCTCCGCCGCTGGATCGACTACATGTTCTACCTCTCGTTCTTCCCGCAGCTCGTGGCGGGCCCCATCGTGCGCGCCCGCGACTTCATACCGCAGATCCGCAAACCCGTGGCGGTCACGCGCCGCATGTTCGGCCTCGGGGTGGGCTTCATCATCATAGGACTCGTCAAGAAAGCCGTCATATCGGACTACATATCGCTCAACTTCGTCGACCGCGTGTTCGACGATCCCGCGCTCTACTCGGGCTTCGAATGTCTGGCGGGCATATACGGTTACGCGTTGCAGATCTACTGCGACTTCTCGGGTTACTCCGACATGGCCATCGGCATAGCCCTGCTGCTGGGATTCCGATTCCCCAAGAACTTCGACGCGCCCTACAAGTCGGCCACCATCACCGAGTTCTGGCGCCGCTGGCACATATCGCTGTCGAGCTGGCTGCGCGACTACCTCTACATATCGCTCGGCGGCAACCGCAAGGGGCGCGTGCGCACCTATATCAACCTGCTGCTCACGATGGTGCTCGGCGGTTTGTGGCACGGCGCGGCGGTGCGGTTCGTGCTGTGGGGCGCGCTGCACGGCGTGGCGTTGGCGTTGCACAAGATGTGGATGGCCGTCATCCCGTGGGCCAAGGCCGACGGCAAGGATATGAATATCGTGTCGCGCGCGGTCGGATTCCTCGTGACGTTCAATCTGGTGTGTCTGGGGTGGCTGCTGTTCCGCGCCGACTCGATGCAGACGGTGCACGTCATGCTCTACCAGATATTCCACAACTTCGACGCCTCGCTGATCCCTCAGGTCGTGGCGGGCTACAAGGCGGTGTTCGCCTTGATCGCGGCGGGATACGTCATGCACTTCATGCCAGCGAAGATCGACGCCGATCTCCAGAATCGCGTGGTGAACGCCTCGTTCTGGTGGCAGGTGGCCATGCTCACGCTGACCGTGTGGTGCGTGATGCAGATCAAATCGAGCGACATACAGCCGTTCATCTATTTTCAGTTTTAGGAAATATCGGCATCGCGGTTTTCGTCGGCAAAGCGGCGGAAATTATCATTTTATGCGTACCTTTACACCGAAAACGAGCATCGTACATAACCATAATAAAATGAAAAAAGCAATCTTAACATTCGCGGCCGTCGTCGCGGCGTTCGTCGCCTCGGCCGACGAGGGCATGTGGCTGCTGCCCTACCTCCAGAAAATGAATATCAAGGATATGAAAGCCAAGGGCTGCCGCCTCTCGGCCGAAGATATCTATTCGGTCAACAAGAGTTCGCTCAAAGACGCCATCATCATCTTCGGCGGCGGATGCACTGGCGAGATCGTGTCGGACAAGGGCCTGATCTTCACCAACCACCACTGCGGCTACGGATCGATCCAGCAGCTCTCGTCGGTGGAGAACGACTACCTGAAATACGGCTTCTGGGCCTCGTCGTACGGCGAGGAGCTGCCCGTGCCGGGGCTCTCGGTGCGTTTCGTGCGCAGCATCGAGGACGTCACCGACCAAATCATCGGCAACGTGCCCTCGATAGCGGGCGAACAGGAGCGCAACAAGATCATCGGCGAGAACACCCGAGCCCTGACCGAAAAGTTGCAGGCCGAGAACGAGGGCAAAACCATACAGATCCTGCCCTTCTTCGGCGGAAACCAATATTTCGCATTCGTGTTCGACATATTCCGCGACGTGCGTCTGGTGGGTACGCCCCCCTCGTCGATCGGCAAGTTCGGCGGCGACACCGACAACTGGATGTGGCCCCGCCACACGGGTGACTTCTCGGTGTTCCGCGTCTATGCCGACAAGGACAACAACCCCGCCGAGTATTCGAAGGATAACCGTCCTTACGAGGCTCCGCGCCATCTGGAGATCTCGCTCGACGGCTGCAAGGAGGGCGACTTCGCCATGGTGATGGGATTCCCGGGCTCGACGCAGCGTTACATGACCTCTTACGAGATCGACCAGATGCTCAACGTGTCGAACCCCCAACGCATCTTCATCCGCGGCGAGCGTCAGGCGATTCTGTGGGCCGCGATGGAGGCCAGCGACGCCATACGCATCAAGTACGCCTCGAAATACGCGGGTTCGTCTAACTACTGGAAGAACTCGATCGGCATGTCGCGCGGCATCGAGAAGCTGAACGTCAAGGCGCAGAAGCAGGCGCAGGAGGCCGCGTTCCAGAAGTGGGCCGAGGCCAACACTCTGCCCGAGGAGGGCTTCATCGAGGCGTTGCCCATGATGAAGGAGGCCGTGGATAACCTCACGCCCAAGGAGGGCGCGATGCAGTACCTGAGCGAAGCCCTGCTTCGCGGCGTGGAGCTGCTGACCCCGCCGCAGATGCTCGGCCGCGGCGACATGAGCGGTTTCTACAAGGACTACGATGCCGATCTCGACCGCAAGGTCGCCAAGCGCATGTTCGCCATCGTGCGCGAGAACATGAACCCCGACAATCTGCCTTCGGTATATGCCGAGGTGATCGACAAGAAGTTCTGCGGCGACACCGACGCCTATGTCGACTGGCTTTACGACACGTCGGTCTTCACGTCGCTCGACAAGCTGAACGCCGCGACCGACGAGCAGAAGAACGCCGATCCCGCGCTCGAGCTCTCGAAATCGGTCATCGCCGCCTACCGCAACGCGGCCGAGGGCATCGCCGAGTGGAACCGCCAATTCAACCGCGCGCACCGTCTCTACATCGCGGGCCTCATGCGCATGCAGCCCGACAAGGCGTGGGCTTCGGACGCCAACTTCTCGATACGTCTCACCTACGGCAACGTGCTGCCCTACAACCCCGCCGACGGCATCACCTACAACTATTTCACCACGCTGGAGGGCGTCATCGCCAAGGAGGACACCTCCAATCCGCTGGAGTTCACCGTGGAGGAGAAGCTCAAGGAGCTCTACCGCGCCAAGGATTACGGCCGCTATGCCGACGCCGACGGACGTCTGCGCGTAGGTTTCTTGGCCAACCTCGATATCACGGGCGGCAACTCGGGATCGCCCGTGCTCGACGGCAACGGCCGCCTGATCGGTCTGGCATTCGACGGCAACTGGGAGGCCATGTCGGGTGACGTGGCGTTCGAGCCCGATTTGCAGCGTTGCATCGCCGTCGACGTGCGTTACGTGCTCTTCGTGATCGACAAATTCGCGGGATGCGACCATATCATGAACGAACTCGACATCGTTCAAAGCAAATCTCCGCGCAAGGCGAAGTAGCAATCCCCGCGACTCATTTATCGCATCGGCCCGAACTCTCGATAGGTTCGGGCCGATGTTTTTTTATGCCGCCCGCTCCGAAAAGCAAACGCCCCTGCCGATGTTCTTCGGCAGGGGCGCGCTTCGTCGTCGTGCGACGATCAGAGCGTTATGGGCTTGTAGTGCGGCACGAAAGCCTTCATCGCGGCCCAGCTCGCCAGATAGGCCACGGCGCAGAACGAGAAAGCTATCATGTAACCCGCCTCGATGCCGTGGTAGCCGAGGAACGCCAGATCGGTCTCGGCGGCATAGTCGAAGAGGCTGCCCGCGCCCGTCTGTATGCCGAACGAGCCGATGCCTCCCGCCATTCCTCCGATACCCGTGATGGTGGCGATCATCGATTTGGGGAACATGTCGCCCACGGTGGAGAATATGTTGGCCGACCACGACTGGTGCGCGGCGCCCGCTATGCCGACTATGATTACGGGATACCAGTAGGAGTAGCCCGCGAGCGGCTGCGCCAGCAGGGCCAGCAGGGGAAAGAACGCGAAGATGAGCATGGCGCGCATGCGTCCCGCATATGGGTTCATCTTGCACCGTTCGATGAAGATAGTCGGCAGGTAGCCGCCGAAGAGCGACACCATGACGATGAGGTACAGCACGCCCAACGCCATCTGGAACTCGATGCTGGTCGAAGACATGCCGCACGCGTTCTTAAGGTACGACGGCATCCAGAACAGATAGAACCACCACACTCCGTCGGCTATGGCCTTGCCTGATATGAATGCCCACGTCTGACGATAGCCGAAGCAACGCCACAGCGACACTTTGGGCGCGGCGGCAGCCTCGGCGGCCGCTTTCTCGGCCTCGGCGCGCTCCTGCTCGGTGTCGGAGTTGATGTAGGCCAGCTCGGCGGCATCGACGGCGGGGTTGCGGTCGGGTTTCTTGTATAGGAACTGCCAGAATCCCATCCACACGAAGCCCAAGGCTCCGATGATGATGAACGACGCCTCCCATCCGAAGCGCGCGGCGAGGGTCGGGATGGCGAAGGGGGCGATGAGCGCGCCGATGGTGGAACCCGCGTTAAATATGCTGGTGGCGTACGCGCGATCCTTCTTGGGGAAATACTCGGCGGTGGCCTTTATCGCCGCGGGAAAGTTGCCCGCCTCGCCGATGGCCAGCACGCAACGGGCCATGATGAACAGAGTGAGCGATACCAGCGCGATCTTCGCCGCCAGATCGACATTCTCGGCCACGGCGCGCAGGGCCGCCGCATCGGGCAGGCCGACGATGTGTTCGGTGGCCACGCCGCACAGCGCATGGAGGCAGGCGCCCGCCGACCAGATGCCGATGCTCCACATGTAGCCGCGCTTGGTGCCGAGCTTGTCGACGATGCGGCCCGCGAAGAGCATGGCAACGGCATATACGAGCGAGAATATTCCCGTCACCCAGCCGTAATGATGGTTGGTCCAGTGGAATTCCGGACGGATGAAGTCCTCCCACGTAAGCGAGAGCACCTGACGGTCGAGATAATTAACGGTCGTGGCGAAAAAGAGCAGACCGCAGATCACCCAACGGTAGGATGTCATTTTTCGATTCGTTTGAGTCATAGGTTCGGTTCGTTTTACAACAGTCGTTTTCTCGCCTCGGCATAGCCCGAACAAGTTCGGCTCTGCTCTCGGCTTATCGAAAACGTTCGTTTTTGTGTAGGTTTCTTGAAAGCGTTATCCGCGGGCGCGGGCTATGATGTCGAGCGCGCGGCGGCACAGATCGCTCACGGCCTGCCAGTCGCCCGCCGCGACGATCTCTTTCGGAAAGAGCTTCGAGCCCATTCCCACCACCGTCACTCCCGCCTTGAACCACGCCGCGAGGTTCTCCTCGGTGGGCTCCACGGCGCCCGTGGCCATGAGCATCGACCACGGCATGGGGGCCTTGATGTTCTTGACGAACGAGGGCCCGCCGACGTTGCCCGCGGGGAATATCTTCGTCAGGTCGCATCCCGCCTCCTGCGCGAAGCCGATCTCCGAGACCGAGCCGCACCCGGGGGTGTAGGGGATGCAGCGGCGGTTGCACACCTTCGCCACGTCGGGGTTGAACAGCGGGCCGACGATGAACGCCGCGCCCATCTGTATGTAGAGCGCGGCCGTGGGGGCGTCGACGACGCTGCCCGCGCCGAGGATCATTTCGGGACACTCCGCGGCAGCCCAGCGGTTGAGCTCGCCGAAGATCTCGTGGGCGAAATCGCCGCGGTTGGTGAATTCGAACGCGCGCACGCCGCCGTCGTAGCACGCCTTGAGCACGTGTTTGGAGATCTCGACGTCGGCGTTGTAGAATACGGGTACCATGCCCGTGCTTTTCATGGTCGCAAGGACCTCTATCTTTGAAAATCTTGACATATTTTTCTGTTTGGCAATCATATATTTCAATGTACCGACGTCATATTGTCGTAAAAGCAGCCCCGACGGTCGTCTACCCGCGGCCACAGGCCGCGTTTACAAATCTGACCCTCCCCTAAATCCCCTCCTCGGAGGGGACTTCGGTCGCTACGCTCCGAATCAGGTACATTAAAATATATAATCGCATTTGGTTTTATGTTTCGTCTTGTCGGAAAATGCGACTCGCGAGAGTCGTGCGGGCCGCAGGCTGCCGCCCGAGAGCATAATATCTTCGGCGGCTGCGGGGGTCGCACCAAAGGTGCGAGCCGCCGAAGATAGCACCGCAGAGCGGTGCGGATACACATTGATTTTATCTCGCCACTCGTCCCGAGCCGTCGCCCTTCATGAGGTTCTCCACCTCGGCGACGCTCACCGCGTTGAAGTCGCCGTATATGGTGTGTTTGAGGCACGAGGCGGCCACCGCGAATTCGAGCGCGCGTCGGTCGTCGCCCCCGAAGTTGCGCAGGCCGTATATGAGCCCGCCCATGAACGAGTCGCCGCCGCCCACGCGGTCGACGATGTGGGTGATGTCGTAACGGGGCGACTCGTAGAGCGTCTCGCCGTCGTACAGCACGCCGCCCCACGTGTTGTGGTCGGCGTTGATCGAGCCGCGCAGGGTGACGACCACCTTTTTGGCGCGCGGGAATCGGGCCATGAGCTGCGCGCAGACGCTGCGGAACGACGAGGCGTCGACCTTGCCCTCCGTGGCGGCGGCGTCGAAGCCCTCGGGCTTTATGCCGAACACCTTCTCGGCGTCCTCCTCGTTGCCGAGGATCACGTCGCAACACTCCGTGAGCGCGGGCATCACCTCCGACGCGCTCTTGCCGTATTTCCACAGATTCTTGCGGTAGTTCAGGTCGCACGACACCGTGACGCCGAGTCGGTTGGCGGCGCGGCACGCGTCGAGACACACCTCGGCGGCCGAGGCGCTTACGGCGGGGGTGATGCCCGTCCAGTGGAACCAGTCGGCGCCCTCGAACACCTCGTCCCAGTCGATCATGCCGCGCTCTATGGTCGAGATCGACGAATGGGCGCGGTCGTAGATCACCTTGCTCGGGCGCGCCACGGCTCCCGTTTCGAGGAAGTAGATACCGAGGCGTTCGCCTCCGTAGACGATGTTGTCGACGCCCACGCCGTAACGGCGCAGCTCGCCCACGCAGGCCTCGGCGATGTCGTTGCGAGGCAGCCGCGTGACGAAGTCGACCCGCTCGCCGTAGTTGGCCAGCGAGACGGCCACGTTGGCTTCGCCGCCGCCGAAGGTCGCGTTGAACGCGCGGGCCTGCGAAAATCTGAGATGATCGGGTGTCGCCAGACGCAACATGATCTCTCCGAATGTTACAATTTTACTCATAATGCGGTTGTGAATTTTTAGTCGGTAGTTAACCGAACACAAAACTATAAAAAAAAGTCGAGAAAACGAAGCGCCTCTCCCCACGCCCCGAGGGCGTTGGACAATTTTGATTATATTTGCATTGCGGAGCATTTCTCCGCCGATAACTCTAACCTGTAAACGATCGAATTATGAGAAAATTTCCTATGCTACTGTCGACGGCGGCGTTGCTCGTCGCGGCTGTCGCGGCCTGCGGCGAACCCAAGTCCGACGCGCGATGGCGCATGTGGTACGACGAACCCGCCGAGGCCTTCATCGAGGCTTTGGTGATGGGCAACGGCCGCATGGGCGCGACGATATACGGCGGTGTGGAGCGCGACCGCATCGACCTCAACGAGCTGACCCTGTGGTCGGGCGAGCCCGTCGACCGCGACATCGACCCCACTGCCGCGGCGGAGGGGCTGGCCCCCGTGCGCGAGGCACTCGAACGCGAGGACTACCGCGCGGCCGACCGCTTGCAGCGACGCCTGCAAGGCAAATTCTCGCAGAGCTATTCGCCGCTGGGCAGCCTCACGCTCGACTTCGGCGATGGCGGCGAGGCGACGGCGTACAGCCGCGAACTCGACATAAGCCGCGCCGTGTCGCGGGTCGACTATGCGCGCGACGGCGCGAACTTCTCGCGCGAATACTTCGTCTCGGCCCCCGACAAGGTGCTGGCCGTGCGCCTGCGCGGCGACCGTCGCGGGTCGCTGAACTGCACGATAGGCTTCGGCAGCCAACTGCGTTTCAAGGCGACGGCCGCCGACGGCATGATCTCGGTCGACGGATATGCCCCCTATAACATCGCCCGCGACCGCACGATCTCGTGGGACGAGAATCGCGGCACGCACTTCATGACCCTCGTGAAGGTCGTCTCGGCCGACGGCGATGTGCGTTGCGAGGGCGACAAACTCGTGCTCGAGGGCTGCACCGACGCCGTGCTGCTCGTCACGGTCGCCACCAGCTTCAACGGATTCGACAAGGATCCCGCCAAGGAGGGACGCGACTACCGCGCCTTGGCCGCCGAGCAGATGGCCGCGGCCGAGAAGCTGAGCTACAAATCGCTGCGCAAGCGTCACACCGCCGATTTCGCCTCGTACTTCGACCGCGTCGACGTGCAGTTAGGCGAGCGCGTACCCGTCGCGACGGCTACCACCGACGAGCGTCTGAAAGCTCTCACGGCGGGCGGCGAGGACAACAATCTGGAGATGCTCTACTTCCAGTTCGCCCGCTACCTCATGATCTCGGCCTCGCGCACCGAGGGCGTGCCGATGAACCTTCAGGGTTTGTGGAACGACATGCTGCTGCCGCCGTGGAACAGCAACTACACGGTGAACATCAATACCGAAGAGAACTACTGGCCCGCCGAGGTGCTCAACCTCACGGAGCTGCACGAGCCTCTGTTCGACTTCATCGGCAACCTCGCGCAAACGGGCCGCCACTCGGCACGCAACTACTACGGCTGCGGCGGCTGGGTCACCTGCCACAACTCCGACATCTGGGCCATGTCGAATCCCGTGGGCGAGTTCACGGGCGATCCGTCGTGGGCCAACTGGCCGATGGGCGGCGCATGGCTCAGCACCCACCTCTGGGAACACTACCTCTTCACGCTCGACCGCGAGTTCCTCGCCGAGCGCGCCTATCCGCTGCTCAAGGGCGCGGCGGAGTTCTGCCTCGACTGGCTGGTGGAGGACAAGCAGGGCAATCTGGTGACCTCGCCGTCGACCTCGCCCGAGAACTACTTCTTCACCTCGGACGGCTATGCGGGAACGACCTCTTACGGCGCCACGGCCGATCTGGCCATCATCCGCGAGTGTCTGTCGGCCGCGGCGGCCGCCGCGGCCGAGTTGGATGCCGACGCCGAGTTGCGGGCGAAGATCGCCGCGACGCTGGATAGGATCTATCCGTACCAAATCGGACACAAGGGCAATCTTCAGGAGTGGTATCACGACTGGGAGGATCCCGAGCCGCGCCACCGCCACCAGTCGCACCTGATAGGTCTCTACCCGGGGCACCACATATCGCCCGAGACGACGCCCGATCTGGCCGCCGCGAGCGCGCGTTCGCTCGAATTGCGCGGCGACAAGGCCACGGGATGGTCGACGGGCTGGCGCGTGAACCTTTGGGCACGTCTTTTGGACGGTGATCACGCGTATCGCATCTACCGCATGCTGCTCACCTACGTCAACGACAAGGATGCCCGCGGAGGCGGCACCTACCCCAATCTGCTCGACGCCCACCCGCCTTTCCAGATCGACGGCAACTTCGGCGGCGCGGCGGGCGTGGCCGAGATGCTCATACAGTCCGCGCGCGGCCGCATCGATCTGCTGCCCGCCCTGCCCGAGGCGTGGTGCGACGGCAGCTATCGCGGTCTGCGCGCCCGCGGAGGCTTCGAGGTGGCGTTGGAGTGGCGCGACGGACAGGTCGTGTCGGGCGAGATAGTCTCGACGGCGGGCGAACGGTGCGCCGTGCGCAGCCGCAACCCCATCGTCGTAAAGGGCGCGAAGGCGGAGACCCGCCGCGAGGGCGATTGGTACGTGGCCGAGTTCCCCACGCGCAAGGGCGGCAAATACCGCGTGGCGGGCGCGACGGAGTAGAATGCGCGGCGGCGGAAAATTTGCCGTTCGGGATGATTTTACTATTTTTGCCTGCGTTAATTATTTAATTGCTATGAAAAGAATATTCGCGTTTATCGTTTCGGTCGTTTCGATTGCGGCCGTAATATCGCTTTCGAGCTGCAAGAAGGAGTTCGAGAGCAGCTATGGAGATCTGGTGCAGGGCAAGTGGGTCGTAACGAGCATCTCGCCCGAGGTTCCCGCCAACGCCTACATCGTGCAGGGCGACAAGATCGACATCAAGAGCGATATGTCCTATTCGCTCGGCAACAGCCACTGGGAGCCTTTCTTCTCCAACAAGATGTGGGTTTTGACCTTCGATCCGCAGGAGAACGCCACCTACCTCACGCTCTACGGCACCAACAACGAGAAGCAGTACGTTCTGCTCGTCGGACGCATATCGACCATGACCGACACCAACATGTATCTCGAGTGCCAAGACGGCAACGCCCGTTACCGTTACAGTTTCGCGCGCGAGACCGCGGCCGAATAGTTGCTGATCGCAAGACAGAGAAAACCCCGTCGGAGCCGGCTCCGACGGGGTTTTTCGTATAAATGTCGCCGCAGCGTCAATATGCGGCCAGTCGGGCGAGCGTCTTTTGCGCTTCGCGCTTCACGCTCTCGGAGGCGTCCTCGGCGGCCAGACGGCTCGCGGCCTCCTCGATGAGGGGACGTTGGTACGAAAGTCCGAACCAGCCTAACGCCTCGACGGCCGCCGTGCGCAACTCCTCGTCCTGCGACACGTCCTCGGCGAATCGGATGATCTGCGGCACGGCACGGTGGTAGTGGTAGTTGCGGAACGACTTTATCTCGGCCAGACGGCGTTTCTGCGGATTGGCCGTATCGAAGATATACTCGATGTCACGTTGCAGCGACTTCTCGCCGCGCTCCACGCGGTCGAGATAGGCCGCCTCGTTGCTCTCGCCGAACGCGGCTTCGGGCTGCGCTGCGAAACGGCGCGAGATCTCGGCCGCGGTCTTGTCGGGATCGAACAGCGTGAGGGCGTCGGTGGTGTGGTAGGTGACGCGGTTCGATATGTAGGCGTTCACCACGGCCTCGACGTCGGCGGCTATCAACGCGTCGTCGCCGCAACGGCCCATGTAGTTGGCGGCCATGCGGCGCACTAACTCGTAGTCGTCTTTCAACGCGACGGGCAGCAGCTCCACGAACTCGGGCGCATGCTTGGCGCTGAGCAGCTTGAGACACTCCATGCGCACCGTGCCGTAAGGCGACTCGCGGAACGTCGAGACGAGGAGCGGCACGATGTCGCGGTAGCGGTTCTCGCTCAGGCTGCGGAGCGCATAGGCCTGAATGTCGGGATAGTCGCTCTTGCGCAGGGTGTTGAGCCAATATTTGTCGTCGCGGGCGCGCAGGGTCATGGCCTCGTTGAATCCCCCGACGCTCTCCGCGTTCTCGAAACGCAGCGTGGGGTCGCCGATGATGTGGCTCTCGAGGTAGAAGGTGCCCCGCGCCCACTGCCCCACGCGCACGCCGCAGGCCAGCAGGCCGATGTAACGGTCGGGCCACTTGTCTTGCAGGCTGTTGACGCTGTTGGCCATCGCGACCACGGTCTTGCCGCGGCCGAAGATGTAGGCTCCCGCGACATACTCGTCGAGGTGGAACGAGCCGTTGAAGCAGGCGTCGAACATCACGAACCGCGCCGCGGGCTCGGCCTCGTATATGTCGAGCAGATCGATGTCGAGCTCGCGGTTGTAGAGCGAATCGACCATGCGGGTCGAGTCCGACATGTCGAACCAGCTGCGCGGCACGTCGAGCGAATTCATGTAGTCGCCGATGCGCTTCTCGGCATCGTCGTACCCCACGGTCTTGCTGCGCAGGTAACGCTTCACGTTGGCGATCGACGCGCGGGCGTCCGACACGTCTTGGTAGCCGTTGAGATATTGCACCTCGGGCGATCCGTGGTGGTGGCAGATGGCGATGTCGAGAGTCTCGTCCTGAAGGTGCTGCAAAAGGTAACGTTTCATCGGGAAACGGGTCTCGAACGTGCAGCAGGCTATGCGGTGGCCGCTGCGCCGCATCGAGGGGATCTGCTCGCGCAGCGCCACCTGCTCGCCCGCCCAAGCGTCGTAAGCCTCCGAGTTGTAGCCGTGGCCGCAGAAGACGAACATGTGGTCGAGACGGTTCGCGGCTCCGTGCTCGGCGGCCGCCTTGCGCAGATAGGCCGACAACGCCTCGTATTTGTCGACTCCCTCGCGCACGACGGGCTTGATGCGCGCCGAATAGATGTCGGAGCGGATGTGGTGCGCCGAGTCGTGACGGAGCGAGTAGTAGAAGTACAGCGGGTTGTCGGCGTCGCGGTCGATGAAGTCGAACTTCAGATCGAAGTCGTCGTAAAAGCGGTCCGAGGGAATCGACGACTTTTTGCGGTCGGCGGCTTGGTTCATCTTGAACGCCGATGAAAGGTGCTGGGCGTCGCGCAGCATGGCTATGGGCACGTCGCCGACGAACACCACGCCCTCCAGCGGCATCCGCTTGTCGGAGGCGAGGGCGAGGATGCGTTCGCGCACCTCGTCGGGCGACTGCCAGTCGTCGCAGATTATGTAGGTGCCCAGACCGTCGGCCTGCACGGCGGCGCGATAGGCCTCTACCGCCTCGCGGCAGCGGTCATAACTGGCGCGGTCGATGAAGACGGCGAACGAAGTGGGCGTCTTGACCGACGGAGCTACCTCGGTCGGTTCGGCGTATGCGGTCGCCGAGGCGATCGCGAAAAGCAGGGTGAATAATTTTTTCATGATAGGATTAAAGTAATCTGTTTACGGTTCGACGTACTTCGGCGGCCAGTTCCTTGTCGGAGGTGCGCAACGCGCGGCAGGCCCGCACGATCTCGTCCTTGCGATACGAGAGCGTGAACCAACCCAACGCCTCGGCGGTCATGATACGCAGCTCGACGGGCTGCGACTCGTCCTGCAGGAGCGCGATGAGCTGCGGCACGTATTCGTGGTAGGTGTTGTTGCGCACCGATCTTACGGCCGCGGTGCGGCGCGCGGCGGGAGCCTCGGGGTCGAAGAGCTGCGCCATCTCCCGATGCTTGGCCTTCTGCATGGCGGCGACGGACTCTCTCCACTCGTCGAGGGCGCCGCTGCGGTCGGTCGGATAACCCGACTCGTCGATCGCCGCCGCGCATGCCGCCGAAGCGTGCCCCTCGGGGGCGAGTTGCAGAGCCTTCGAAAGTATGTAGGCCACGCGCTGCGACTCGCGGCAGTTCACCGCCGCCGCGGCAGCCTTATACGTAAGTTCGGGCGCGCCGAGCATCCACGCGTATGTCGCTGCGTTGCGGCGCACCACTTCGTAGCTGTCGCACAACGCTTCGCCCACCGCCGCGACCGTCTCGGGACGGCATCCGTGGCGCGCGAGGAGCTTCAGGCACTCCATGCGGGTGGTGGCGAAGGGACATTCGCGGTATTCTACAAGCAGCTCCGCGGCCGAGATCATGCCGCCGTCGGCGAGCATGCGCAGCGCGAGGCTCCGCACGTCGGCGTTGTCGACGTCGATCAGCTCGCGCCAGTAGGCGGCGTTGCGGGCGTTCGCCGCCGCGTCGGCCGTATCGCAACGGCGCGTCGTCATCGTGCGGGAGAGGCAGAGATCGTCGACGGATGCGAAACGGAACGTCGGGTCGCCTATGATATGCCCCTCGAGGGTGGCGATCAGGCGGTTGTACTGTCCGATGCGGACGCCGTGCGAGATGAGTCCCAGCATTTCGTACGTCCAGCGGTCCTGCAACACGTTCACCGTGTTGCCCTGCGCCGCGACGGTGCGTCCGTCGGAGAATATGTAGCTGCCCGCGATGTAACCCGCGCGATGGAACGACCCGTTGTAGCAGGCGTTGAACATCACGAAGCGGGGCTGCGGACGCTTGTCTTTCAGATCGTCGAGCGTGAGATCGCCCTCGCGGCTCGACGCCCCCTTCTCGGTGGGAGCGAAGAACTCCTCGAAGAATTTGTCGGTGAGGCGATATCTCTCCTTGAAGTACTCCACCGCGCCCGCCACGTCGCCGTCGGGCTTGCGCTTCTCGCGCGCGAGCATGTAGTATATCTCGCTGCGCAGGGCCTCGGCGCGGGCCTCGAACGTCTCGGGTTCGCCCTCGGCGCTGACGTGCTGCTTGTCGGGCGAGCCGTGCTCGTTGAACAGCATCACGTCGACCTCGGGACGGGCCAACTGGTCGAAGATGTTGTATTTCATGTTCTCCTCCATGCGGAAATTGAGCTGCGTGAGGGCCCTGAAGTCGTTGCGCACCACCTGCGGGAACATCTCGCCTATGGCGATGCGCTCGTCCATCCACGCCGTGAGGCAGTCGGAGTTGTAGCCGTGGCCCGCGTATGTGGCCACGTGGTCCAGATCGACGTCCTTGGTCCGCTCGGCCACCGCCTTGCGCAGGTAGCGCGCTATGGCCTCGTACTTGTCGCCCCCGAGCTGCTCGGGATAGAGTATACGGCCCGAATAGAAGGTCGGATCGAGCCGCTGCGGCGAATCGGGCGAGAGGCGGTAGTAGAATCGCAGAGGGTTGATCGAATCGCGCTCGATGAACTCGAAGCTCAGGTGCAGATCGTCGTAAAAACGGTCGCTCGTCACCGAGGCTTCGTCCTTGGGAAAGGTCCGCTCGTTCATCTTGAACGCCGTGGTCATGTGCTGCGCGTTCTGCACGCTCACGAAGGGCACGTCGCCGATGAACACGGCGCCCTCCAGCGGCATACGCTTCAGGTTCGACTCATAGATTCGCGCGAGGCAGCCGCGCACTTCGTCGGGCGTCCGCCACTCGGCCGAGAGGATGTAGACGGCCAGTTCGTCGCGGTCGAGAGCGTCGCGGTAGGCCTCGACTTCGGCGCGGCAGCGACGATAGGTCTCGGCGTCGATCACGATGGCGAACGAGGTGGCGCGTCGGGCCGCGGGCCGCTCGACCGTTATTCGGGTTTTGGCGGCGTCGGCGGGCATGACGAATGCCGCGAGGGCCGCGAGTGTGAATATGATGTTTTTCATTGCAGTCTTGTTTTTACGCTCTATTTTTCGGAAGTGAGGCGGGTGCGGGCGCGGGTCACCTCGCGCGTCAGCTCCTCCGACATGCCGCCCTTCTCCAGCAGCCTTTCGCAGGCCTCGATTATCACGCCCTTATTCACCGAGAGGTCGAACCACGCCAGCGCCTCGGCCATACATACGCGCAGGTCCTCGGCCTCGGTCTCGTCGCAGAGGATGCGGGCGAACTCGCCGGCGAACTGGTTCAGAGGGCGGTTCTTGAGATAGGTGATGTAGAACTTGCGCCACTTCGTATCCTCGCGGTCGGCGATGTCGGCCAGATCCTTGGGCATGCCCTTCACCGTCTGCGTGTCGAGGGCGGCCAGCAACGCCTTGCGATAGTTCTCGGCGTTGTGGAAATCGGCCGTCTCGAACCGCTTCCCGATGGCCGCCTTAACCTTGTCGCGGTCGAAGCATTTGAGCGACTGCACGGTCTGGAACACCACGCGCGCCGAGTTGTGGTCGTCGATGTAGGTGTCGACGAGCAGCGGGATGAAGTCGTCGTCGCCCACGCGGCCCATGCGCGTGACGCCTATGCGGCGCAGGAACTCGAACTCGTCGCGCACCGAGGCCATGAGTATGGTCTTGAACTCGGGCCCGTCGAGGCTCTCCGCAAGGCGGAACGCGGTGTGGCGCACCACGGCGTACGGCGAATTAAGAAATTGGTCGAGCAGCACTTTCGGCGTCTCGGGATAGTTCTCCTCATAGAGGCGTATCAAGGCGAGCGAACGCATGTCGGGGATGTCGCTGTCGAGCTGCGCGAGCCAGTATTCGGGCTCCTTGCGCAGCACGTTGCGGTTGATGTCGAGCCGCTCGGCGTCGGGGCTGCGGAACGCGAGGGTCGGATCGCCCGAGATGTGCGATTCGAGTATGTTGATGTGCTTGGCCCATACGCCTATGCGGATGCCGCGGGCCAGCAGGCCGAGCAGGTCGAACGCCGACTTGTCCTGAAGCACGTTCACGCTGTTGGCCCACGCCACGCAGCAGTCGCCCTCGGAGAAGATGTACTTGCCCGCTATGTAGTCGCCGTTGCGGAAATCGCCGTTGAAACATGCGTCGAACACCACCATACGGGCGTTGGGACGTATGTCGTCGATCTCCTCGTTGATGATGCCCAGACGCAGGTCGAGCAGCGAATCCTTCTCGATGGCGGCGGGAGTTTCGGCGTCGGCGTACCACGTCGAGTCCAATCCCCACGCGGCGGCCGTCTTGCGGGCCGACTCGGGGTTGCGGCGGTAGAGCGAGCGCAGGCGCGTCTCCATCTGCTCGATATGGGCCTCGGTCTCGTCGGTCACGGGGTCGCCCGAGACGTATTGGCGGTAGTAGTCGCCGTGCTCGTGGAACACCATGAAGTCGAGATCCTTGCGCCTCAACTCGCGGATGAGGTCGTATTTCATGTAGGGATCCATCGAGTAGCGCAGATATTTGGCCGTATTGCGGCGCGAGAAGCGGTCGCCGAACTGTTCGCGGGTGATCTGCTGCTCGCTGCGCCATGCGGTGAGCGAGTTGGAGTAGGATCCGTGTCCCGTATAGGATACGAAGGTGTCGAACTCGTTGCCCGAGCGGTGTTCGCGCACGGCCTTCTCCAGATAGCGGGCGATCTGCGCATAGGGATCGCCGTTGCCGGCCTGCGGCTTGATGCGGGCCGAGTAGATGTCGCACGAGATGTATTGCGGCGAGTCGGGCGCCATGGCATAGAAGTGCATGAGCCCCTCGCTCGGCTCGTCGCGCGGGGTGAACTTCAGGTCGAAGTCGTCATAAAAGCGGTCCGAGGGCACCGAGCACTCGCTGAGGGGAAATTTGCGTTCGTCCATCTTGAACGCCGAGGTGAGGTGCTGGGCGCGGGTTATCATCGCTATGGGCACGTCGCCGATCAATACACACCCCTCCAGAGCCTCCTCGTCATGGAGGCGTTTCAGGAACGCGCGCACCTCGTCGGGCGACTGCCATTGCGCATAGGCGACGAATACGGGCAGCCCCTCGCTCTCGACGGTCTGTTTGTAGAGCGCGATCTGCTGCCGACAGTTTACGTAGGTGAGGCTGTCGGTTATCACGGCGAACGACGAGGGGCCCTCGACGGCGGGTCGTTCCACCTGCTGCGCGCGGCCCGTGGCCGCGAAGCATGTCGCGGCGAGGAGCAGGAGCGCGCAGAGTCTTGTTTTTCGAATCATTTATAGTACGTTTTATGTTTCTCTTGACAGTGTCTTAAAACGCCAGTCCCACCTCGACCGCGAGGAATCCGCGGCGTCCGAGGTCGCGGCCGATCTTCGAGTCGCAAGCCTTCAGACAGTCGGCCGAAGCCTTGGCGAAGATCGACGTGCGTCCGTTGAAGATGCCGTGACGCGTGTAGGTCAGCTCGCCGCCCAGCGAATAGCTGTCGCAGCGCATGTAGTCGTAATCGTGCAGCACCATTTCGGTGTAGATCTCCGACGAGGAGTTGTTGCCGCCGTAAGCGCGGTCGCTGTCGAGCACGTTCTTGTACGACCCGCGCGCCCCGAGGAGGATGGAGTTGTCGCCGAAGCGGAAGTTCTTCTTGGCGCGCAGCTCGATGCGGATGTCGTCCACGTTCTGCGTGCTGCGGGGGATGTAGTATATGTCCGAGAACTTCTCGTAACGCAGATCGACGCCCGCCAGCCAGCGGTAGGCGTCGCCGCCGTCCTTGTTCATGTAGTCGAGCGAGAATCCCGCGCGGCGGGTCGACCAATTCGAACGTATATTCTTCGAAAGGACTACCCATTGGCTCACCTCGTAAGTGTTGTCGAATATCTGCACGTACTCGATTCCGTCGAGGCTGCGGTCGTAATACTCGGCGTCGAACGACAGCGCATTATTATCGTCGAGGCTCCACAACAGATCGAGCTTGCCGACCCATATGTTCTCCTTGGTGGTGCCGACGGTCTTGGGCGTGGTGTAGTGGTTGCCGGCATCCTCCACGGTGTGGGTGTATTCGCCCGAGAGCAGCACCTTTATCTTGTCGGTCGAGAAGGAGTATTGCACTCCTCCGCCGAGCGAGTTGGCGTTGTAGTCGCGCAAGCCCGACATTCCCGCGCCGATCTCGCCCTCGGTGAAGAATCCCGTGCCCAGCATCTCCCAAACGGGCTGGTTCACGATGATCACGGAGTTCATGCTCAATCCGTCCTCGCGGCGCGAGCTGTACGCGAAATCGGCTCCCACGGCGTGACGGCCCGCGGTGACGACTACCGAGGGCGTGACGGCGAATTTCGACATCAGCACCTTCGGGCGGGGATCCATCTGCTTGGCTCCCTGCGCGTTGGTGTAGTCGAGCCCTATACCGAAGATCAGGCGGTCCCACAGCGCGGGCGTGGCGGCCTTCAGTCCGAGCGAATAATCCTGATTAATCCAGTCGCTCAGGTTGCGGTCGGCGATGTAATAAGGCATGCCGCGCAGCGGGTCGATGAGCGAGGCGTTGAAACGCGCGTCGCGGATCTTGTCGTGCGTGTAGTCGAAATAACCCCAAAGGAATGCGCCGCCCAGATTGTCGAACGTGCCGCCTCCGTCGGTCGAGAAGCCGTAAGAGTCGTTATTGACGCCCTCCTGTGCGCGTTTGTAACCGCCCTTGGTCTTGTCGTACTTTATGCCCAGACGGCTGTAACGCCCCATCGCGTCGAGTTGCGCTCCCGCGGCGTTGTCGGTGTGGGTGAACCAGAGGCTCTCCATCTTCTTGCGCTCGATGCCGGCGGGCGTCGACGCCTCCGCGGGCTCCTGAGCCGCCGCGCCCGACACTATCGCCGTTACGGCCAATGACGCTATCGTAAGTTTTATGTTTCTCATAGTTGCGTTTCTGTTTTATGCGTTTACACTATTCGGCCCAAGGACTCCACGAGGGACGTTTCTCGCCGTTGCGACGTATCGCGGGGCGGTCCATCACCTCGAAATCGTCGGTCGAGTTGTTGGTGTCCTGATATATCGGCGTGCCGTCGTCGCGCGTGGCGACCACCTTGCGGCAGATGCTCTTGCCCAAATAGGTGCCGCCCACCGAAGCCGCGCCCGAATCGATTATGCCCGGGATGCGCTTCATGTTGAGGTCGCTCATGGTGGGGATCAGCTCCACGGCATCGAGTATGTCGCCCACTGGCATGCGGGCGAACTGCTGTCCCGAGCCGCCCACCACGCACTGCGTGGTGACGCCCACTTTCCAATAGTCGTCGTCGCCGAACTCAAGGTTGCGCCCGGGCTGGTAGAGACAGAAGGCCGAGCCGCTGACCGCTGTGAGCCACTGCAACTTGATGATGGTTCCCGACCAGAACACATACGGCAGGTCGGGTACCTCCTCGTTCACGCGCTGCGGGTTGCCCGCCCAGCACTCCCACTCCGACTTCGAGTTGTCGATAAGTCCGAACGAACCCGAGAAGCTGGCGATCTTGGTGTGGTCGGCGGCCTCCTGCGAGATTACGACCGACTCGCCCGGGAGCAGGGGCCAGTCGTCGCCGTCGCCCTGTATCTGCCACAGCGTGACGCCGTAGGCGTATTTGTCGACTCCGTCCTCGTCGGGCCACTTGGGCAGGGTCGCCGTGGCGTAGGCGGGATGGAGCTGCGTCAGGCAGAGATGGTCGAGATATACCACCTCGTCGCCGTTGTTGTAGATCTCATAGAACTGCCCGCGGAAATAGTTGCCCGGGGCGCCCGCATAGTATATCTCGCGGAAACAGAGCGGCGAGCCGAGGATCGGACGCACCGATATGGTGGTCGCGTCGCCTATTTGGTCGGCCGTCACGTCGTCGATCAACGGCACGTTCTGGTTCAGCGCGTTGAGGATGTAGCTCTTGCCGTCGAGTTTCTCGGTCTTGCGCACCGTGACGTTGTAGATGCCCGGGGTGATCCGCGCGCGGGCTATGCCTTGGGCGTCGACGGGAACGACGGTCTCTGTCAGCTCCGCAAAGTTGTTGAACTTCACCTCCAACTCGTCGAACCACTCGGCGGGGGCGCTGACGGAGTTGCCGTCGGCGTCGGTGAAGTCGCGGATATCGACCTTGTAGGCCACTTCGATGTAGCGTATAACCTCCGTCTCATCGGCGTCGGTCATCATCTCGGCGCACGCGCTTGCCGTCAGCGCGACGGCGAGGGCGGCTATGTTGCGTATATATCTTTTCATGATGCGTGTGGTTGGGTTATTTGATTATTGCGGTGAGCGAGAGTCCGAAGAAGAAGGTATCCTTGTTGCGGCGGACGAACTTGCCCGGGGTCTTGGTGCTCTGCCACAGCGGCGTGCTGCGGAACGCGTTGTTGGCATAGAACGATATGCGCAAGTAATCCTTTATCTCCTTGGTGAGGTTGACATTGACGCACAGCAGGGGCGACATGTAGCTGTCCTTGATGTTGCGGCGCACGTCCAGCTCCTTGCGCACGTCGATCGCCTTGAACTCGTCCAACTCGAACATCGACTCATCGAAATCGTACACCTTGCCGTCGGCGACCGAGATGTACTTCACGGGGATCTCGTCGTCGATGAACTTCTGCCACGCATTCTCGCGCCATACCACGTTGGCCGTGGCCGAGATTACGAACCCGATGCTCGGAATGTTGTGCACGGCCTTGAGGTTGGTCGAAAATACCTCGCGGAAGTTGTGCACGCCGTCGGCGAAGACTCCCATGTGGTCGTCGATATTGCCCGACGACGCTCGGTTGAAAGAGTAGCCGTTGTGCCATGTCTCGGAGCGCGTCCACGCTCCGTCGAGGATGAAACGGGTGCGGATGGCGTCGATGCGGCCGAAGTCGAGCGACATCTCGATGCCGCGCGTCTCGCATGCCGCGTTGTTGGTCGGCATGGCGTAGCTGAGCAGCACGGGGGTGGTCGACTCCTCTTTCAAGACGGGCAGCGTCGTGCCGTCCTCGGGCAGCTCGGCCACCGCGTACTTCACCAGATCGACGCTGCGATACGAATCCAAAGTCGGCGAGAAAGTGTAGCCGTTGTCGCTGCGATCCTTGAACACCGTGAACGCACCGCGCACCTGACCGATCTTGAAGTCGATGCCCGCTTCGTATTTGGTGGCGGTGGCCATCTCCAGATCGTAATTCTTGGTGTCGAACACGCGTGTGGTTATCACCTGAAACTTCTGCGCGTCGGGGGTGGAGGTCGACGGCGCGTTGTTGAAGTTGAGCAGGTCGAAATACGCCTCCTGCGGATAGAGTATGGCCAGCGTGGGGGTCTTGGCCGTGATGCCGTAACCTCCGCGCACGAAGAGTTTGTTGGGGATGATCTCCAGCGAAGCGTTGATGCGCGGCGACACCACGCCGTCGAAGTCGAACACCTTGTCGTAACGCACGCCCGCGACCACGTTGAGGTTGCGGCGGGCGAAACGGAGGTTGAAAGACTCCTCGGCGAAGAGGCCCAGCGTCGACATGAAGGGTATGTCGTCGTATGCGCGCTCGCGCTGCGTCGAGTAGTCGAACGACAGGTTGCGCTGCGGCGGGCAGTCGGGATCGAAGACCTTGCCGCGGCCCGTGTTGCCGTCGTTCTTGAAGTCGGCGCCCAACTTTATGAAGTGGCTCGTGGGACCCGCCTCGCCCGCGAAGTTGGCTATCACCTGAGCGTATGTGTTGAGCTCCTTGCCGTAAATGTTGTAGGCATAGAAGTAGCTGTTGGGCGATCTCCACGCCTTTTCGGGGCTCGTGCCGTCGACCAGCACGCTGCCGTCCTCCATGTAGATCGGCGCGCCCTGCACGCTGGAGAGCGTCTCGCCGTCGGTCTTCGAGGTCGAGAACGACCACTCGGAGTTTATGGCCATATCCTCGAAGTAGGTGTGCTTGTCGGTCAGGGTGAACGACGCGGCGTATTTTATGTTGTTGAACCACCCTTTGTCGAACGACACCGTGCCCTTGGTATTGAAACGGTAGCGGTTCTCCTTCTGCAAGCCGTAAGCCTTGTCCTCTTCGTAACCCGGGGTGGGCTTGTCCTTGTCGCGGTAGACGCCGACCGAAAGGGTCGAGTTGGTGTACCAGCGGCCGATGCCGTTGGTATAGCCCACGGTGGCATTCGTGCGGCTGTAATGTGAATATCCCTCGGTGGGCTTGTACTGCGAGAAGGTGTAGTCGGCGCTGTAGTTGAGCGCGCCCGCCTGCCGTCCCGCCTTTTCGCCCAGCTGGATGCCGTGCGTGGCCGACACCTGATAGAGGTTGGGATTCATCGTCAGTTTCACCTGAAGCGGCGCGCGGCCCGCCTTGGTGTTGACCAGCACCGCGCCCGAGGTTATGTCGCCGTACTCGGCCGACGCGATGCCCCGTATTACCTCCACCGATTCGATGTTGTCGGTCGAGATCTGACGCATGTCGACGCCCGAGGTGGGGGTTGCCATAGCGGCGTTGCCGTTGGCCAGCGCGCTCTTCAGGTCGGGAGCTCCGCCGAACGCCGAAGTCATGTTCTGCATGTTGGAGTTGTTCGACAGCGGCGTGCCGTCCATGATGACGGCCGTGCCGAGGCTCGAGCCGCCGCGGATGGAGAAAGTCGACGCCTGCGCGAGGGTGAGGTTGTCGGTCGACTGCACGGTGGAGCCGGGCAGGAGGTTCATAACGTCCGACAGCGAAGTCGACTGTATGTGGTCGATGGCCGTGCGCGATATGGTCGACGAGGTGGCTGCGCCCGCCTTGCCCGCTTCGGCCGTCACCACCACATCCTCGACGCGGAAGTTGGCCGGTTGCAGTTCGAGCTTGACATTGTTGTCGCCCGCCTTCACCGTCACTACGGTCTCCAGAGGTTCGTAACCGAGAAAGGTCACCTCCACCTTATGTTTGCCCGCCGACACGGCTTTGAAACGGAACTCGCCCTTGTTGTCCGTAACGGCCTGAAGCCCCGCGTCGGGGAGATGCACCAGCGCATAGGCGACGGGAGCTTTGGTGTCGGCGGCCACTACCGCGCCGCTGACCGTGGCTTTGGTCTGCGCATTGGACGGCGACGCGACGGCCGCGGCCGCCAATATCGCCGAAATACAAAGTTTGGCAAAAAATTTCATACGCATTTGTTTGGGTGTTGTATTTATCTTGTTCTTATCTGTCGACGATGCAAAGGTACCGACGGCCGCTTCGGCGGACAATCCCCTGATGTGGGGATAAATGCGGCGGGACATAATTATTTATAATGACATAATAGTACATATTTGCTTACATATCGCATTCGAACGCCACCCATAGGTTGCGAATCGAAAGTTTTCGGCTAAACACCCGTTTTTCAGGGAGGTATTACGGAGTTTCCGTAAAGGCAAAAATATCTAAAAAAATTTATTTATACCCCTTTCGGTCGTTATTTATGTTCGAATATGTAACAAATCGGCATTATTATGCAATATTTATTCGACGGGGGTGCGACGTCCGTTTTGATTCGCGCACGGCGGAGTTATGAAATGTAATGCGATTGCGGCGGCATTGCCTGCGGATCGGTATGATGAGAATATATTGTGCCGCGCGGCCGCCTATGATAAATAATAAGGTATGCGACACGAGACGCGCGACATGCGTGCGCGTAAATTCAGATGCGGAATATAATCAAATGTTCTTCGTCGGGGAAAAGCATGCGCATGGCGACTTCGCGATGGCCGACGATATGGCCCGCGACAGTTCCCGCGGTGAAATCGATCCCCGTGACGACTATGTCGCGCAGCAGATCGAGCCCCTCGCGTCCCTGCATCTTGAACAGACACTCCTTGGCACACCACACCGCGGCGGGCAGACGCGGGTCGGACGACAAAGCCCGTTCGGCGGGGGAGAGATAACGCGGCGTCGCGCGGTCGAAGTTGCGGTCGGCGCGTTCGATATCCACGCCGCACGCGCCGCCGTCGTCGCATCGGCTCTCGGCAGGCGCGACGATACGCGAAACAACCACCGCCGCCATGTCGCGACAGTGCGAAACGCTTATCTCTATATCGGGAAAATCTTTGAGACGGGGCGCGCCGCTTGCGGAATACTCTATCCGCAGCCCCTCGGGAAACGCGCAACCGAAATACTCCGCAAGCACTTCGCGCAGCAGTTTCCGCCATGCCAGCCGCTCGGCCCGTCGGCTCGCCGAGGCGAATCCGCTCACGGACGCAAGGTCCTCGGCATCGGCCGCAGCCGCCGACTCCGCCTCGGAGGGGATGATGTCGGCCGCGAGCGCGGCGGCTCCTTCGCGGATAACGATTCGGCGACTACTCATCGCTCCCCGCGCGTCCGACGACCACTTTTATCTTGTCGACACGGCGGCCGTCCATCTTCCGCACCGTGAGGCGTATGCCGTGTGCCTCGACCGTGTCGCCCTTCTTCAGCAGGTCGCGCCGCAATTCGAGCATCAGGCCCGCCAGCGTCTCGGCGCGCCCCTGCACGTCGGCGAAGATATCTTCGCCCGCATCTATCACACGCTCGAAGTCGACTATGTGCGTCTTGCCGTCGAAAATATAGGTATTGTCGTTCAGTCGCTCGTAAAACGACTCGTCCTCGTCGCTCTCGTCCGAAATTTCGCCCACGACCTCCTCGAGGATATCCTCCAGCGATACCAGTCCCTGCGTCGCGCCGTACTCGTCGACCACGATAGCCACATGGATCTTGTTCTCCTGAAACTCGCGCAGCAAGTCGTCGATCTTCTTGTGCTTGGGCACGAAATATATCTTGCGCAGCAGTTGCTGCCAGCCGAATTCGTCGCCGCAAGTTATGTGGGGCAGCAGGTCTTTCACATAGAGCGCGCCCTTGATATTGTCCAGATCCTCGTCGTAGACGGGTATTCGCGAGTAACCCGAATCGATTATGACGCTTTTGACCTGCTCGTACGTCGACTTGATATCGAGCGCGGTGATGTCGATTCGAGGCCGCATGATCTCCTCGACCTCGGTGTTGACGAAGCTCACTATGCCCGACAGCATCTGGTGCTCCTCGCGCGACGAGCCGCGCGCCAGATCGACGGCGTCGGCCAGTTCCTCCATCGAGATCTCGGCGTTGCGCGACGCCAGACGGCTGATGCGTCCGCCCGTGCGCACCAAAACGTACGAAAGGGGATAGCAGACCCATTCGAACACCCTGACGGGATAGACCACCATGCGGGCGAATCCGCGCGGGTTACTCTGCGAGAAGACCTTCGGCAGGATCTCGCCGAAGAGCAGCAGCAGGAATGTCACCAGCACCGTCTTGAACAGGAACTCGAAACGCGTGAAGCGAAAGAGCTCGTTCATTATGTTCGAGGTGAGTATGACGATGCAGATGTTCACCAGATTGTTGGTGACCAGAATCGTGGCCAGCAGACCGTCGACGTCGGACAGCATGCGGAGTATGGCGCGGTCGCGCGAATCGTCGTGATCCCTCATCTCCTGCAAGTCGCGCGGGGTGAGCGAGAAGAACGCCACCTCGGACCCCGACACCAAAGCCGAGATCGTCAGCAGCACGACCGTCACGGCCAGCATCACGGCCGCGTGCAGGCCGAAGCCCAAATATATTATGCCTGAACCTTCCAAATATCGATATTCTAAATTATAGTTGTCGCAGACACTTGTTTCGACCGTGCCGAACATGACTTTATCTGCGGATCGCCGCCGGCGGTGCGATTGCACGAGCCTTTGGCGAGTTGCAGTCCGCCGCGCGGGGTGGCGGCGAACTGCCGACATCGCGGTGCGATGTCGAAATCAAGTTCTGAAACGTTGGAACAAGAACCTTTATATCAGAACAGATGATTGTCGTACCCCTTTTTCGGCTCGGCCGCGCCCTCGGCCTGCTCCTCGCGAAGCACCTCCTTGCGGCGCGCCACGCCGTCGTTCTGCTCGATGACGAACATCACGTTGCGTCGCTTGAACGCGGGCGTGCGGATATCCACCTCTATGTTATTGTATTTCGACGGCTTGCGGTCGAGCACGGCGGGCGACGAAGCGTGCCGCGCCTGCGGCGCCGCGCCCTGCGAAGCTCCCGCGGGGGGAATCATCCCGCCCCCGATGATCTCTATCTCGTCCTCCTCGTCGTCCAACGGCTCTATGTCGACCGGCACGGGCTGCGCGAAGGGCGAGACGGGACGCACGATGGGATCGTCGTCGTCGAAACCCGTCGCGACCACGACCACCTCCAGCACGTTGTCGGCCATCGTCTTGGAACTTGCGCCCCAAATGAGGTTGGCGCGGTGCTCCACGCCGTCTTCGTCCTTGTAGCTGGCGTAACTCTGGATATAATTGAGTATCTCCATCGTCTCGTCGTAGCTCACCGTCTCGATGTCGGCCGCCGAGATGTTGATAAGGATGTTTTTCGCGCCCGAGATCAGGTTGCTGTCCAGCAGCGGCGAGCAGAGCGAGCGGCGTGCCGCCTCTAACGCGCGGCCCTCGCCCTCGGCCGACGCCACGCCCATGTGGGCGCGTCCGCTGCCGCGCATCACGCGCTCCAGATCGGCGAAGTCGACTCGTATGTAGGCGCTCTCGACGGTGATGATCTCGGCGATGCCCTTCGTCGCGGCGGCCAGAATGTCGTCGGCCTTGCGGAACGCCTGCGGGAGCGACAGCTTGCCGTACATCTCGCGGATGCTGTCGTTGTTGATTACCAGCAGCGAGTCGGCGTACTTGCGCAGCTCCTCGATGCCTCGCATCGCCTGATCGATGCGGGCGGGACCCTCGATGCCGAGGGGCGAAGTGACGTTCGCCACCGTGAGCAGCCCCATCTCGTGGGCCATCTTGGCTATCACGGGCGAGGCTCCCGTACCCGTGCCGCCGCCCATGCCCGCGGTTATGAACACCATGCGGGTGCCCGACGCTTCGATGTATTGCTTAATCTGGTCGAGCGACTCCATGGCCGCCTCGCGGCCGCGCTCGGGGTCGTTGCCCGCGCCCAGACCGTCCTGACCCAGACGTATCTTGTCCTTCACGGGCGAGTTGTCCATAGCCTTCTGGTCGGTGTTGCACACCAGAAAGTTAACGCCCTTGATACCCGTGTTCCACATGTGGTTGACGGCATTGCCGCCCGCGCCGCCCACGCCAATCACGGTTATTATGGAAGATGCCTGCTTGGGCATCGTGAGTTCGTTCATCAAATCCTCCATCTGTCTGATTCGTTAATTGTTATCACCACTCGCCGTCGCCATCGTCGTCGGGCTTCTTGAACGCGTCGTCGAAGGCCTCGCGCACCTTGCCGAAGATGTTCGAGAACCATCCGCTGCCCGTGGCTATGTCGTCGTCGGCCTCGTCCTCGAAATCGTCCGAATTCGACGGTTTCGACGGCTCGGGCTCCTCCGCACGCTCGGGTTTGGGCTTGGGCGCATCCGCGACCGCGGGCCCTTTCGCCGCCTCGCGCGTCGCCGCCGTGCCGTAACGGTCGTTCACCGTGGCGGGCTCCTCGGCCGCCTTGGGCTGCTCCTCGATCGCGCGGGGCTGCTCCACATGCAGTACGCCTACGGGACACGCGCCCGTCTGCGCGCCGCGCAGCAGCAGCGACACCGCCACCGTCGACGCGGGCGACGATACTTTTTCGAGCGATTCGGTCGCCACGCCCATCTCGGCGCACGCCACGCGCACCTCCTGACCCGTCACGCGGCGGAACAGCTCGTCGATATTCTTAAGTCCCGCGCCGCCGCCCGTGAGCACGATGCCCGCAGAGAGCTTCTTGCCGAAACCCGCGTCGCGGATCTCGTTCCACACGTACTCGGCTATGTCGGTCATGCGCGCTTCGATGACGGCCGCCAGATTGAGCCGCAGGATCGATTTGAGCGAGCGGCTGCTGTTGCGCACCTGTATGATGTCGTCGGGGGTGAGATCGGCCACCGCCGTGCCGTAACGTTTCTTGAGCTTCTCCACCTGCTTCTCGGGGATTCCGTAAGCGCGTATGTCGGCATTCACGGCCGAGCCACCGATGGGGATCGAGGCTATGTAGCGCAACGCGCCGCCGTAATAGACCGCCACGTCGGTAACGCCGCCGCCGATATCGACCACGGCCACGCCCTCCTCCTTCTCGTCGGTCGAGACCACCGAGTCGGCCATGACGGCCGCGTTGGCGAACATGCCGCGGATCTTGATGCCCGCGTCGAGAAAGACGCGGCGCAGACGATCCTTGGCCATGTGCTCGCAGAGGATGAAGTTGTAGGTCGACGAGAGCTGCTTGCTGTAACAGCCCACGGGATTCCGCATCTCGGTGCCCGCGTCGCCCTTGTAGCTTAGGGGAAAGAGATCCATTATCACCTCGCCGTCGGCCGCCTTCACGTTGCGCATGCGCTCCATCAGGGCGTTCACGTCGCGCTGCGAGATGCAGTTCTCGACATCCTCGACGAAGACATGGTCGGTGTAGCGGGCACAACGCACGAACTTGCCCGAAATGCCGACATAGGCGTCGGTTATGGCTATACGGACATCCTGCTCGGCTCTCTCGCGGGCGCGGCGCAGGGCCTGCCCCACCGATTTGCTGTTATCCACCAAACCGGCCGACACTCCGTCGGTAGGCTCCGAAACGACGGTCAATATCTCGAGCACTCCGCCTTCGTTAGGCGATCCCACGGCGACCACCACCTCCGATGATCCCACATCGACCGCCACGATGTAACTTTTGTTATCCACTGCTATCTCTTTTTTATTTTATTCCTTTTCCGTTTGCATCGCGCACCTCGAAGCATAATTTGTCTTCGTTCGCATTACGATCGCGATAGGGTCAAAACGCATGCCGCGCCGCCTTCGCGCGCGACTCATTTGGTGCACACCACCTGCCCCTTGTACTTCACCGAGATGGTGCGGAAACTCTCCCAGCCGATGTTGCGCAGGCCGTTCTCGTAAAACGAGAGCAGCCGCTCCAACTTTTCGTCCACGTCGTCGAGCGACCCCAGCAGCACCGTGTGGTCGCCCGCGCGGGGCACCAGCTCTATTTCGGGATCGCCGCTGCTCATGGTCGAGACCACGATCTGCACTATCTCGGCGCGCCAGAAAGAGTCCTCCTCGATACAACTTACAAAGTTAATGAGTTTGAGGAAATCTTCATATCTTTTGCGCAACTTTTTTTGATTCTCGCGCTCGGCGTCCTGACGCGCCGTCACGGCGTCGAGTTTGCGCTCTATCTCGCGCTGACGGTAGCGGTAGTCGCGCCTCAGATCGGCCTTGCGCGCACGGAGAGCCGCCACGCGCTCGTCGAAGTGGTCGTGACTCTCGAAAAGCCCCTTCTTGATACGCATGCGGCGCACGCTGCGCAGCGAATCCTCGACCGCTTTGTCCGACTGGAAAAGCGGCACTTTTTCGTACTGCATCTCCACAATGCGCGCCTCGGATTCGGCCACGCGCGAGGCGATGTGATCCTCCACGCGACCCACGTATTTCGGCGGCACGGGAGGGGCGTAACTGCCCGTCACCACGGGCACGAAGGCCGACGCCGACCGCGGCGCGGGAAAGACGAATCCGTCGGCCGTCACGTAGCAGTCGTAACCGTCGACCAGCAGGCGCAGCAGAGGCCGCCGCTGGCTCACCTCCACCCGCAGCTCGCCGTCGTATGTGACGTAAGCGTTGGCGCGCTCCACGAAGCCGTTGCGCAGTATGGCCTGCTCGATGCCCGCCAGATCGACCTCGGCGAGGGGGACCCCCACGGTCGCGATCTTGCTGCCCGCGATCCAGCGGCGCACCGCGTCGCTCGAAACCAGCGTCTCGTCGCGCAGGCTGTCGACGATATCGACGGCGAGGGCGCGCACTTTCGTCTCGGCGCGATGCCGCGCCGCGCGGCGGTCGAACACCACCACGAACGCCGCGACGAAGATCCACAGCAGGATCATCACCGTTATTTTAATCGTCCTGTGCATAAGAGCCTATCTTCTGTTATCCGCGCGCGCCGCCGCCCGCTTTTCGCTCCAATTCGCGGGCCACGTCGGCGCAGCAGGCGTCGATATTGCCCGCGCCGAAGGTCACCACCACGTCGGTGTCGGCCTCGCCCAACCGCCGCGCCAGATCCTCGCGCTCGCACATGTCGCACGGCGCCGCGACCAGATCGGCTATCATGCGCGACGAGACGCCCTCGATAGGCTCCTCGCGCGCGGGGTAGACGGGCAGCAGCACCACCTCGTCGGCCAGCGACAACGCCGCCGCGAACTCCTTGTGGAGATCGCGCGTACGGGTATAGAGATGGGGTTGGAACACCGCCGTGAGCTTGCGATCGGGGAACATGCCGCGCACCGAGGCTATCGCGGCCTCCAGCTCCTCGGGATGGTGGGCGTAATCGTCCATGTATACCTGCCGCGGGGTGTTGACGTAAAATTCGAAGCGTCGCTTCACGCCCGCGAACTCCGCCAGCCCCTTGCGCAGCAGATCGTGGTCGAGCCTCTCGCCGCGCGCCTCGGCCGCGCACCACATCGACGCCGCGGCGGCCACCGAGTTCTCGACGTTGATCCACCCGGGGATACCCGTCCGACACCCCTCGATGCGGCCCGACGGGGTCACTATGTCGTAATCGTAATATCCGCCGCCGCAGGGCTTCACGTCGGCGGCATAGAAGTCGCACGGGGTGTCGTAACCGTATCGCCACACATGCACCCCCTCGGCGGGCGTCGCGATCTCCACTCCGAGTTTGAGGATCAGGTGGCCGCCGCGCTTCACCAACCCCGCGAACTGCCCGAACGCCTCGATCACGGCCTCGTACGTGCCGTAAATATCGAGATGGTCGGCCGACACGGCCGTAATCACGGCCACGTCGGGACGCAGGCGCAGGAACGAACGGTCGAACTCGTCGGCCTCCACGGCCAAGCGGTCACCCGCGCCGAGCACCAGATTGCCGTCGAAATTCTTCGATATGCCGCCGAGGAATGCGCTGCCGCCGCCCGTCGCGACACGGTTGAGCCATGCTATGAGGGTCGAAGTGGTGGTCTTGCCGTGGGTGCCCGCCACTGCCATGACGTATTTGCTCTCCGACAGATGACCCAGCATCTGCGAACGTTTCTCTATTACGAAGCCTCCTTCGCGGAAAAAGCGCATCTGCGGATGGTCGTGCGGCACGGCTGGGGTGTACACCGCCATCGTCGTGGCGGGGTCGCGGAATGCCGCGGGGATATGCTCCGCGCCGTCGTCGTATGTCACCGTCGCGCCCTCGCGCGCAAGGGCCTCGGTCAGGGCCGAAGCCGTGCGGTCGTAACCCGCCACCGACACGCCTTCGTGCAGAAAATAACGCGCCAGCGCGCTCATGCCTATGCCTCCGATTCCGAGGAAATATATGTTCTTGTATGCCATTTTTTCTATTGTTTTATTTTGCAATGCCCGATGGGCATTACTGTCTTCGGCGGCTCGCACCCGATTTCCAAAACCTTACCACTCCTTCTCTATCTGCCGCACCACTCTGTCGGCTGCGTCGCGGATTCCCAGCGCGGAGATATTCCGCGCCAGCTCGGCCAGACGCCCCTTGTCGGCCAGCAGCTCCGTCGCACGCTCCATGCCGCACTTCACCGCCTCGGCATCGCGCACCATTACGGCGGCGTTCTTGTCGACCAACGCTTCGGCGTTGCGCGTCTGGTGATCCTCGGCCACGTTGGGCGAGGGGACGAAGATCGTGGGCTTGCCCACCAGACACAACTCCGACACTGTGCAGGCGCCGCTGCGCGACACCACCAGATCGGCCGCGTCGTAAGCCAGATCCATCCGCTCGATGAACGCCATCTGCCGAACGTTGGCCGCGGGATGCTCGGCGAGGAACGCTCGCATCTCGGCCTCGTAATACTTGCCCGTCTGCCACAGCACCTGAACGGGCGCGCCGCCTTCCGTACGTGCGATCCAACCCTTCATCATCTCGTTGAGCGACCGCGTGCCGAGCGAACCGCCCACCACCAGCACCACGGGCAGGTCGGCCCGCAATCCGTAAAACTCCAGAGCCTCGGCGCTCTCATTCGCCGCCGCGGCGAATGTTCCGCGCAGCGGGTTACCCGTCATCACTATGCGGTCGGCGGGAAAGAACCGTTCCATGCCGTCGTAGGCCACGCATATGCGTCGCGCGCCGCGCGCCAAGATCTTGTTGGTGACGCCCGCATAGGAGTTCTGCTCCTGAATGACGGTCGGCACGCCCATGCGTTGCGCCGCCCACAGCACGGGCGCGCTGGCATAGCCTCCGAAGCCTACCGCCACGTCGGCCGAAAAGTCGCGGATCACCCGCCGCGCCATCGAGACGCTGCGCAGCACCTTCCAAGGCACCAGCAGATTCTTTACATCCCAACGTCGCTGCAAACCCGCTATCGGCAGGCCAGCTATATCGTACCCCAAAGCAGGGATCTTCTCCATCTCCATCTTGCCCTCGGCGCCCACGAAAAGCAACTCCACCTTATCGCCCCACTTGCGGCGCAGGGCCTCGGCCACGGCCACGGCGGGATAGATGTGTCCGCCCGTGCCGCCGCCCGACAATATCACTCTCTTCATTGGTTCGTATTTTTCTTTCGGCGGGCCGCCAGCAACGCTTCGCCGCCTACGGCCACGGCGCCGAAACACAGCCACAGTACCAACCGACCGGTCTTAATTCCCACCGTCACGAACAGCAGGAACAGCGCAACGTTATTCATTGTTTTGTTCTTCATCAATCCGTTTCTTTTCACCGCCCCCACCCTTCACGGTCGAGCGAGCGGTAGTTTATGGCCTCCGATATGTGCGCCGCCGCGATATCCTCCGCCCCGTCCAGATCGGCTATCGTGCGCGCCACCTTTATTATACGGTCGTACGCTCGGGCCGAGAGCCCCAACCGAGCCATCGCGCGGTCGAGCAGTCCGCGCGCCTCGGCCGACAGCGGGCAGAAGCGGCGCAGCATCGACGACGACATCATCGTATTGGTATGTATGCCCGCGCCCGCGAAACGTCGGGCCTGCACCTCGCGCGCCGCCTCCACGCGGCGGCGTATCTCGCGGCTGCTCTCGGCGGGACGCTCCGACGACATCTCCTCGCGCGAGACGGGCACGATCTCCACATGCAGGTCGATGCGGTCCATCAACGGACCCGATATGCGCCCCATGTAACGCTGCACCGAGGCCGACGAACACGTGCACTCCTTGTCGGGGTGGTTGTAGTATCCGCACGGGCAGGGGTTCATCGAGGCTATGAGCGTGAAGTTGGCGGGGTAGTCCACCGCGTAGCGCGCCCGCGATATAGCTATGCGCTTATCCTCCAACGGCTGTCGCAGCACCTCTAATACGCCGCGGCCGAACTCGGGCAGCTCGTCGAGGAACAACACCCCGTTGTGCGCCAGCGACACCTCGCCCGGGCGGGGATTCTGCCCGCCGCCGATCAACGCCACGGGCGAGGCCAGATGGTGCGGAGCGCGGAACGGCCGCTGCGACATGAGTCCGCGGCATGCGCCCAGATTGCCTGCCACCGAATGTATCTTGGTGGTCTCCAAAGCCTCCTCCGCGGTCATGGGCGGCAGGATGGTCGGCATGCGCCGCGCCAGCATCGTCTTGCCCGCTCCGGGAGGGCCTATCATTATCACGTTGTGGCCGCCCGCCGCCGCGATCTCCAGCGCGCGTTTGGCGAACGCCTGCCCCTTCACGTCGGCGAAGTCCTCGGCATAGACATCCTCGTCGCTCGCGACCGCCATGCCGCACGGCTCGGGTTCGATGTTCATCTCGCCGTTGAGCGACGCCGCCACCTCAGCGAGCGTCGACACCGCCAGAGTCTCTATGCCCTCCACCACCGCGGCCTCGGCGGCATTCTCGCGCGGCACGTATATGCGGCGCAGACCCTTCGCGCGCGCCTCGGCCGCCACGGGCAGCACGCCCCTTACGCCCCGCACGCCGCCGTCGAGCGACAACTCGCCCACGAAAGCCGAGTCGGAGAGCTTGTCGGCCGCCACCTGCTCCGTCGCCGCCAGAATCGCCACCGCTATGGGCAGATCGAATCCCGAACCCTCCTTGCGCAGGTCGGCGGGAGCCAGATTCACCACGCACTTGCGCGCCGTCATGCGAAAGCCCGAGTTCTCGAACGCCGAACGTATGCGTTGCTCGCTCTCGCGCACGGCGTTGTCGGGCAGTCCGACCAGAAAGAGGCCCAGACCGCCGCCCGTGACGCTCACCTCCACCGAGACCTCCACGGCCCCGATACCCGCCACTGCGCCGGTATGCGTGCGTATTACCATCGTCTGTTTTTTTACATATAATTGCGCTCGTGTCGCCCGCCGCCCGTCAGAACGGCACCTCGTCCGACAGCGGAGCCTGCTTGTCGATATTCAGAGGACCTTGGTCCAGCCCGAATTCGCCGCCCATCGACGAGCCGAGGCCGCCGGCCTGCGCGCCGCCGAAATCGTCCTGCGGAGCGTTCATGCCGCTCGACACTTGGTTGTAACCGCCTCCGCCGCCCATCGGGTCGGCCGCCGTCGAGTTCTCGTCCACGTCCATGTCGGCGAAACGCGCCTGATCCTTCAGGAATCGCAGCTTCACGTCGGTCACCGCGCCGTTACGGTGCTTGGCCAGAATGATCTCGGCCATGCCCGCCGTCGGCATTCCGTTCTCGTCGGTGTTTATGCCGTAGTATTCGGGACGGTGGATGAAGGCCACGATGTCGGCGTCCTGCTCGATGGCTCCCGACTCTCGCAGGTCCGAAAGCTGCGGACGCTTCGAGCCGCCGCGCGTCTCGGTCGAACGGTTCAACTGCGACAGCGCGATGATGGGCACGTTCAGCTCCTTGGCGATGGCCTTGAGCGTTCGCGAGATGAAGGCCACCTCCTGCTCGCGGTTGCCCTTCGAGTCCTGATTGCCCGTCATGAGCTGCAAGTAGTCGATCACGATGATCTTTATGTCGTGGTATATCTTCAGTCGGCGCGCCTTCGAGCGGAACTCGAAGACCGACAGCGCGGGCGTGTCGTCGATGTAGAGCGGCGCGGCGCCCAGAGGCTTGGTCGCGCTCTCCAGATGACGCCACTGTTCGGGCGTCAGGCGGCCGCTCTTGATATCGGTGCCGCTGAGTCCCGTTTCGGCCACGATGAGTCGCATCATGAGCTGCACCGACGACATCTCCAACGAGAAGAAGGCCACGCCCGCCTCGTGGTCGATGGCCATGTTGCGCGCCATCGAGAGCACGAAAGCCGTCTTACCCATCGACGGACGCGCCGCGATGATGATGAGGTCCGAGAGCTGCCATCCCAGCGTCACGCGGTCGATGGCCATGAAACCCGACGGCACGCCGTTGAACGCGCTGGTGTTCTTGCTCGCCTCCTCGATCTGCGCCAAAGCCTTGGCCAGAATATCCTTGGCGTTCTGCACCGAACGCTTCACGTGGCCCTCGGCCACCTTGAATATCTCGCTCTCGGCGAATCCTATCAGGTCGGTCACATCCTGATCCTCGTCATAGGAGCGGCGTTGTATCTCGGTGGCGGAGCGTATGAGCTCGCGCTGCACGTACTTCTGCGCTATGATCTTGGCGTGGAACTCCACGTTGGCCGCCGAACCCACCTTCTGCGTGAGCTGCGCCAGATAGGCCGCGCCGCCCACCTTCTTCAGCTCCTTGCGCACCTTCAGACGCTCGGTGACGGTGTAGAGGTCGATGGGTTTCAACTCGGCCGACAGCGACTCCACGGCCTTGTAGATCAGGCGGTGCTCTTCGGTGTAGAAGGCGTCGGCGGTGATATACTCCTGCACGGCGATGATGCTGTCGCGCTCCAGCATGAGCGCGCCCAGCACCGCCTCCTCCAGCTCCAACGCCTGAGGCGGCACGGTGCCCGTGACGGGAATGTCGGTCATCTTATCGTAAGCGGCTCTGTTGGAGGCCGACGGCGTGAAATCTTTTGCCATAAAAGAGGGTATGGTTTTTCAAATTCCAAAATTAGATATTTTCGGGCAAACGGCAACACGTTTCGCGCGAAAATAATCTCTCGAGGCCGAACGGGCGCGGATAGAGAAGAGCGGCGCAAAAGGAGCGCGAACGGCGCTCGCGCATTACGGCTCCTGCCCCGCGCTGCGTCGCGTCGCGGCCAGCACGGCCACGCTCAGCCTCACGTCGGGAACCGCCTCGATTATCGCGCTGCCGAGCGACATGACGGTCGCGCCCGTGGTGAACACGTCGTCGACCAACAGCAGATGCCGCCCCGCGAGGGCTTCGGGACGACGCACGGAGAAGATCCCCTCCACATTGTCCCACCTCTCATGCTTCGACCGCGTCGTCTGGCTGCGATTGTAGCGGTGACGCCGCACGCCGGTGCGGTCGACCCCGATCCCGAGTTCGCGCGCGATGCCCTCGGCCACGTATTCGGCTTGGTTGTATCCGCGTCCGAGCAGACGACGGTAGTGCAGCGGCACGGGAACGGCGACGTCCACGCCGTCGTAAAGCCCCGATTCTTTCATGAGCGCGCCGTACCAGCGGCCCAGCGAATATGCCGTGCGCCACTCTCCGCCATACTTGAAACGATGCACGGCCGCGCGCCACGGACTCCCCTCGACATACCACAGAAACGCCGACGCGTGCTCGACGGGCAGCATGCCCCAGAAACGTTGCGCCATGCCGTTGCCCGCCTCGCTCCACAGCCCCGTGAGGGGCGCGGTAAGCTCGCACAAGGTGCAGACCATGCCGCCGCGGACCGGCGCGCCGCCGCACACGGGACAACGACGCGGAAAGATCAACGACGCCGCGTCGGCGAGCATGTCACTGAACATCGACATCGACAGCCGCATTAATATGTTTCCACTCCTGCTCCCGCGCCGCCGCGGCCAACGCCTCGCGCAAAAGCTCGCGCGCGCGCGACATGGGACGGCCGTTCTCGATCTTGAGCAGTATGCGAAGGATATAGAGCCCGCGTATGCGGTCGACGGGAGGGGCCACGGGACCTATGACCCGCCGCCCGAAACGCTCGCGCAGAAGTTCGGCGAGCCGTCCCGCCTGACGGCGCAGACGCGCGGGATCGTCGTCGCGCAGAGTGAGTTGTATGAGTCGCGAATAGGGCGGGTAGCTGAACGCGTGACGCTCGGCCAGCTCGTCGCGCGCCATCGAATCGTAATCGCCCCGCTCCACGCGGCGGATCACGGGGTTGTCGGGCTCGGCGGTCTGTATGACCACCAACCCCTCGGCCGCGCGACGCCCCGCGCGCCCCGCCACCTGAGTCATGAGCTGGAAAGCGCGCTCCGACGAACGGAAATCGGGGCTGTTGAGCATGTTGTCGGCATTCAGAATGCCCACCACCGACACGCGTCCGAAGTCGAATCCCTTGCTTATCATCTGCGTGCCGACCAGAATGTCGGTCTCGCCGCTCTCGAAGCTGCGGATTATGCGGTTGTATGCGCTCTCGGAAGTGGAGGTGTCGCGGTCGAGCCGCGCCACGCGCGCCTCGGGAAAGAGTTCGGCGATCCGCTCCTCGACCCGCTCGGTGCCGAAGCCCATCGGCGAGAGATCGGCCGCGCGGCACTGCGGGCACAGCCTCGGCACCGCCGCCGTGTAACCGCAATAGTGGCACTCCATCCTCTCCGAGGCGCGGTGCCACGCCAGAGTCACGTTGCAGTTGGGACAGCGCATCGTCCATCCGCATTCGCGGCACGACACGAAGGGCGAGAAGCCGCGGCGGTTCTGAAACAGCATCGCCTGCTCGCCCTTGTCGAGGGCCTCGCTTATCGCCGCGAGCAGCGCATGGTTGAAATGGCTCTTGCGTTCGCCGCGTTTCACGGCGCGCACCGTGTCGGAGACGACTATGCGGGGCGGCACGGCGTCGCCGTAACGCTCGGCGAGAGTCGAGTATCCGTATTTGCCCCACAAGGCGTTGGCGTAACTCTCCAACGCGGGCGTCGCGCTGCCCAACAGCGTGCGTCCGCCGCAGAGTGAGGCCAGCACCACGGCGCAGTCGCGAGCGTTGTAGCGCGGCGCGGTGTCGCTCTGCTTGTAACCCGCGTCGTGCTCCTCGTCGACGATCACCAGCCGCAGCTTCGCGAGCGGCAGGAACAACGCCGACCGCGCCCCTATGGCCAGCTCGCCGCCCTCGCTGCGCAACAGCCGCATGTAGGTCTCCATGCGGCGCAGATTCGTAAGTTTCGAGTGATAGGATGTCACGCGGCTGCCGAAAACGCGCTCCATGCGTTCGATCAACTGCGACGTGAGGGCGATCTCGGGCACTAAAAGAAGCACGTCGCCTCCCTCCGCCAGAGTCTCGGCAATGAGGGTCATGTATATCTCGGTCTTGCCCGAACCCGTGATTCCGCGCAGCAGGTGCACCGCCTTGCCGTCGCGCCACGAGGCGCGGATCTCGTCGGCCGCGCGTTGCTGCGCGGGGGTGAGGCGCGGAGGATCGAAAACAGCCTTCGACGAGCGTTCCACCCTGCGTTCGCGTTCCGCGACGGTTATGTATCCCGCCTTGCGCAGAGCCGCGAGCAGAGAGCCGTCGAACGGCAGCAGACGTCGCGGCGCCTCGCCCTCGGCGGTGAGGACGGCGGGGTCGAACGCCGCTATCGCCTCTAAAGCCTCGCAGCGTCGCGGCGCACGGCGACGGATGCGGTCGCATTCCGCGCGCAACGTCTCCCGATCGCGCCACGGCGCGGCCAAGGCTATGTAAGGTTCAGTGCGGGGACGGAACTCGTCGGCCGCGAAATCCTCGTACGACGCGCCTTGCGGCTTGGCCCACGCGGGCAACGCCACGCGCATCACCTCGCCCAACGAACACATGTAATACTCGGCGACCCACTCCCAGAAACGCATCTGCGCCTCGGTCAGCAGCGGACGGTCGTACAGCCGTCGCACGACGGGCTTTATCCTCGCCACGGCGGGCGGATCGGAGTGCAGACGCCACACGATGCCCGTATAGACGTTCCGCCGCCCGAACTGCACGACCACGGCGTCGCCGCGCCGCACCTCGTCGCGCAACGCGTCGGGAACGGAGTAACAATAGGCCGGCTGCGCCAAGGGCATCACTATATCGGCGTAAAGCATCGTCATGACATAAAGCAAAGGCGAAGGTACGAAATTATTCGGGATATCGCAGGATTTTTCGGCGGTTCGAGCCTCCGATACCTTATATTATATATAAACACAACAGGGAACCGCGTCCGATTCCCTGTTGTATTTCCGATCGAATCGGAAAACTAAGCGTACTTGAAAGTCGACTCGTCCGATACGGTCAACTTCTTGCGTCCCTTGGCGCGACGCGCTGCCAGAACCTTGCGGCCGTTGGCAGTTGCCATTCTCTGACGGAATCCGTGCTTGTTGATTCTCTTGCGACGAGAAGGCTGGTAAGTTCTTTTCATTGCCATAACGATATCGTTTTTGTGTTTGTTTCAACCGTTTCCGCGTCCGAACATGCTACGGCGGCATAATCTTTCGCGGAGTGCAAAGGTAAAACGTTTTTTCGTATTTAACAAAATATTTTCGAATAAAACTGCTCTGTCGTAATCGTTTCCGCGGTTTCGGCCGCGTCGCGACCCCACGCGCGACGGCTACATATCCTTGAACAGATCGATCTCGCCGCGCTCGACCTTGCCGTACATCGCGGCCAGCTCGCCTATGGCGGGCGATACGAGTTCGATGGTGTCGCCTATGGCCGAGTCGCGCTTCGCATCGCCCTTGATGCGGTAGAGCATGGCGGCGTAGAGCGCGCGGAACTCGATCTCGGTGTCCGACATCTCGTCGTTGCGGAGCATGGCGCGCAGCTTGGGCAATTCGGGTTCGAGCCGCGCGAAGGTGGCGCGGTAGTGTTCGCCTACGGGATTGCGCAGCAGTTGCAGATGCAGGTTGTGAAGATCGCCGATCAGATGGAGCGTGTGATCGAGGTGTCCGCTCTGCTCCTTGCCCTCCTTGCGCAGCAGGTCGGCGATCTCCATATACCATTGCAGAAATACCAGTTTTCGGTCGTCGGGCAGCTCGCGCGGCGCGACTAACTGCGAATATATCGCCTCGGGGCTGAACTGCAACGCCCGCAGCAGATCCTCCAACTGCCAGAGGTAGAGGATGTATTCGGCGATATTCTCCTTGCGTTTCGATTGTGCTATGTCCATACGGCCGTAAAGTTACTAAAAAATCCTTTTCGGCGGCTTTACGGCAGGCGCGCCTATGGCAGCACGACGCGCGTCCACTCCTCGACGGTATCGTGCGAGCGGTTCGGCATGCGGAAAGTCACCTGAATCGCGTCGCCGTCGACACGCTTCCACTTCATCGCGTTGCCGCGGTCGAGCAGATCGGGATCGGTGGACGTCGCGGTGACGAATTCGGTATACGACTTCTTCGAACTCGCCTCGTAACGGCCCTGCGAAGCCGCCTTCGCCCTTTCGCCCATAGCGTTCATGAGGGTGAACGTTCCGTCGGCGCCGAGATTCTTGTATATGGGCGCATAGGCGTATTTGCCGTTGGGCATCTTGATTCTCAATTGCCACAGACCCGCCAGTCCGTACTTCACGGCGCGTTTCGCGCTCTTCGCATCGCGCTCGGCATCGACCGAACCGCATACGCGGAACCAAGTCTCGCTCACCTTGCGTTGAACCTTATTGGTGAACGACACGGTCATGATATCGCCGTCGATCGAATACGCGAGATCGTTCTTGTCGCCCTTGCGGAATCCGTTCGAAGCGGCCTCGATGTTCTCGACGATCACTCCGTCGGGACGGACTTCGTATGTTCCCGAACATGTGGCCGACGCCGCCGACAACGCGTCGAAAGCCGACGCGAAGATCACGAACGTCCCGTCGGAATCGTAGATTTTCCAGAGGGGCATACAGATCGTTTTGCCGTTCTCGGGATTTTTCACGCACAACTGATAAATCCCCTGAACTTTTTTCGCATCGGGGGTTGCGGGATCGGCGCAATTCGCGCGCAGCGCGCAATTCATCGCTATTGCGCAAAGCAAAAACAGTTTTTTCATAATACAGGGTTTTAAAGTTCGTCGGTAAAGATAGTAAAAATCCCCCCCCCGCAAAGAATATTCGAAATTATTTCATATTTACGGCTTTCAGGGGCCGCGCGAACCGCGAATCGACCTCTCGGCGAAGGAAATCCATGATGACGGACGAACGCCGTCGGCGAATGCGGCTGTCGCGGCGGCGAGTCTACAACCCCCAGTCGCGGGCGGCGGCCGCATGCTTCGGGGCGGCGGGGATGTTGGCGAAGAAGGTCTCTCCCGTGAGCCGCTCCAGCTCCGCGACGCTCATCATGTCGGCCGCCGAGGGCTTGCGACCCTTGGCGTCGTAATGCCCCACCACGAAGGCGGCGCATTTCAGCTCCGAACTCTTGCAGTCGGCGGCGCGGCGGCCCGTGTCGCCCGCGCGGGTGCGGAGCAACGCCTTGTAGTAAGCCGTCGGGACGGCCACGGCGGCGCCGTCGTTTTTGTTGTGCGTAGCCGACGCCTCGACCGTGCGGCCGCCCGCGTCGGTGTAGTCGGCGAAGAGACATCCCGTGACGACATAGAGAGTGTCGGCGCAGATCTGTCGGTCGACGAATATCTCGAGGTTGTTCCACGCTCCGTTGGCGGCGTTGAAGCCGCGGCCGAGCTGCGGCGCGATGTTCGAGGCATAGAACGTCTGCGCGTTGGCCTCGCGCGTTACGGTGCGTTCAACCGAACCGAGCAGATGGCCGCGCGTGTAGTCGCCGTAAGAGTTGCGCAGCAGGGGTTGGGCGTCGACGGGGAGCGTGGGATCGAAACGGAATCGGTCAGTGCGTCCCGCCTCGGCGCGATAGGAGGGGTGCAGCGGCGCCGCGACCCACACGGGGCAGCGGTGGCGGCGGCTGTAACACGCCGAGTAGTTGCGCATCGCTTCGGCGTCGCCCTCTTTCGCCCCGAAAAGGTGGCGGGTGTAGTAAAGATCGTCGTCCGCGCGCTCGGCCGGCAATTCGGCCCACCCCGTGCGGTAGACCGTAAGGTCGGTCGGCGCGGGGACAGGGGCGGACTCCGTTTCGGGCGCAGCGGCCTCGAACGGCTGCGGCGCATAGTTGTCGTAAATGAAGTTCAGCAGAACGCCCGCCGCGATTATCGCCAGATAAACGACGGGGCGGCGGTTGCTCATCTTGCGGGTTCTTCTTCTCATAGGGTCGGGTATTTCAGTTTGGAACTATCCGTTTCGGGCATGCAGGTTGCGAGTCGTAGCCTGCGGAGTCGAGCGATAGCGAGCCTCCGCGGGGCGAGGCTACGGCTCGCGCGGCTCTGACGAGCCGCAATCATATTGCAAGTCTTAAGTTATAGTTTACTTCCTTGCGGCCCGCGCGCTCCGAAGAGCGTTTAAACGAATCACTCTCTGTTCTTCGAATCGATCCAGATCGTTACGGGGCCGTCGTTCACGAGCTCTATCTTCATGTCGGCGCCGAAGACTCCCGTGGCGACCGCGCGGCCCGACTCGCGCTCCACCGCGGCGACGAATCGTTCGTAAAGCGGACGCGACACCGCCTCGGGCGCGGAGCGGATATACGACGGGCGGTTGCCCTTGCGCGTGGATGCGAAGAGCGTGAACTGACTCACGATCATCACCTCGCCGCCGATCTGCCCCACGTCGAGATTCATTACTCCCCTCTCGTCGTCGAAGACGCGCAGGCGGAGCAGCTTGCCCGCAAGCCAGTCGATATCCTCCTGCCCGTCGGTCTCCTCGATACCCACCAACGCCAGCAATCCGCGGCCTATGCGCGAATGTTCGCGGCCGTCGATCCCGACCGACGCGCGCCGCACTCTCTGTATAAGCAGTCTCATCGGCGATTACATGTTTTCGAATACGGCCCAGAGGTTGTCGCCCGCGGGCACGGGCGCCGTCACCGACACGGGCTCCTTGCGCACGGGGTGCGTGAACTCCACCCTGCGCGAGTGGAGCGATATGCCGCCGTCGGGATTCGAACGGCGCGCGCCGTACTTCAGATCGCCCTTGATCGGGCAGCCGATCTTCGAGAGCTGGGCGCGGATCTGGTGGTGGCGGCCCGTGAGAAGCTCCACCTCCACCAGCGTGTAGCGCGTGCCGCCGCCCGCGATGCGGTAGTCGAGCACGGAGCGTTTGCCGTCGGGTTTCGGAGCGTCGAACGCGCGCGAGCGGTTGGTGCGGCCGTCGCGCACGATGTAGTGCGTTAGCCGCCCCTCGACGGGATCGGGAGCCGCCTCGGTGAGCGCCCAATAGGTCTTGCGGATCGCGCCGTCGCGGATCATCTCGTTCAGGCGCGCGAGAGCCTTCGAGGTCTTGGCGAATATCACCGCGCCGCTCACGGGGCGGTCGATGCGGTGCACCACGCCGAGGAACACCTCCCCGGGCTTGTGGTCGCGCACCTTTATCATGGCCTTTATCTCGGTCTCCAAAGCGTCGTCGGTCTCGCGGTCGGGCTGCACCAGATCGCCGCAGTGTTTGTTCACCACCATCAAATGGTTGTCTTCATAAAGAATGTCGTCGGGTTTGAACATGTCAGCGGATTATAGTTCGAATGTAAAGGGCAGGAGCCGTTCGGCCGAGTCGACGACCGACGCGGTGCCTCCGCCCGTCATTATTATACGTATGGGGAGTTTCTGCCGCCGCTCGGTGTCGAGCAGCGTCTGGCGGCATCCGCCGCAGGGGTAGCACTCGCGCTGCGAGGGGCGGGAGGCTATGGCCAGCGCCGTCACGGGGTCGTCGGCGTGGTTGGCCTGACAGTGGTAGAGCAGCGTGCGTTCGGCGCAGAGCCCCGAGGGGAAAACTTCGCTCTCGATGTTCGCTCCCGTGACGATGCGCCCGCTCGCCAGACGCGCCGCCGCGCCCACGCGGAACCGCGAATAGGGGGCGAACGAATTTTCGGTGGCTTTTTCGGCCGCCGTCGCCAGACAGCGGTCGGCCTCGGGCAACGAATCGACCGACTCGTAACGGTCGAACGTGAATCTGAACTCCTGTTTCATGACTGAAAAGTTTTACGGCACCTCGTGCGATTAACAAAGATACGACAATCGTTCCAAGATTCAAAATCGGACGTCTTTATTTGAGCCGAACTCCCTCCCCTCGGCGGTCGGCGGGTCGGAGCGCAGCCTGCCGAGCGCGGCCCGAAAATATCCTCCGCGCCGTCGCCGAGTCGGACGCCGCCGCGCGAAAATTTCGCTTTATTTGCCTCGGGGCGCCGTTTTTCGGCGAAATTCAGCTATATTTGTATACGGTCATCAAACTAAGCAGGAAATTATGTTGAGACTTTCGCTGATAATAGCCACTTATAATCGCGCCGCGTGTCTGGTCGAGACGCTGCGTTCGGTGGCGGAGCAGGATGCTCCGCGCGACGAGTGGGAGTGCGTGGTGGTGAACAACAACTCCGCCGACGATACGTCGGAGCGATTCGCGGCATTCGCCGCCGACCACGCGGGGCTCAACCTGCGAATGGTCGACGAGCATAACCAAGGGCTTTCATACGCCCGCAACCGCGGCATACGCGAGAGTACGGGCGAATATATAGCCATCATCGACGACGACGAACGCATCGCGCCCGAGTTCATCTCGGCCTACATATCGCTCTTCGACGAGGTGCCCCGCGCCGTCGCGGCGGGAGGTCCCATCGTGGCGGAATATGTCGAGGAGCGTCCGTCGTGGATGTCGCGCTACACGGAGAGGCTCATAGCCAACACCTTATATTTGGGCGACAGCGTGCGTCCGTTCCCCGACGACCGTATCCCGGGCGGGGGAAACATGGCGTTGCGGCGCAGCGCGGTGAAGCGTTACGGCGTTTTCGACATATCGCTCGGCAGAGTCGGCACGTCGCTCGCGGGCGGCGAGGAGAGCGACCTGTTCGAGAGGCTGCGTCTGGCCGACGCCGCGTATTACTATGCGCCCCGAGCCGTGATGTACCACATCATTCCGCCCGAAAAGCTGACCCGAACCTATTTCACGCGACTGAGTTACAACGTGGGCGTGAGTCAGTTGATGCGCGCCAAGTTCTACCACCGCGTGCGGCGTGCGCGCATGGCCGAATGGGCGAAGTGGGCTGCCACAGCCGTTCTGTGCGGCTGGTATGCGCTCACCTTGCGATGGCCCAAAGCCCTCTATCTCGCCGTCATGCGCCGCGAAATATCGCGCGGTCTGTGGAGCGGCGGAAAATAATCCGATCATGGTTGCACACCCTCATCGCGCGGCGGGCGCGCCGATGGTCAGGGCGCTCGTTCCCCTCGTCGCGGGCATCGCGGCGGCGGGCCGCTTCGCGGTGCCGTCGTGGGGCGCGGCGGTCGGCTTCGGCCTCTGCATTCTCGCGGCGAGGATGATGCGGCGGCGCATCGCTGCCGACATCTGCATCTGTCTCGCGCTGTTCATGGCGGGATGGTGCGCCGCAGAGCTGCGATACGACGCGTCGGAGATACCCGCCGAGGAGCGCGCTGCGGAGATCGTCGTGGACGAGGTGGTCGCGCGCCGCGAAGGGGTTCTGCTCGCCGAAGGGCGTATGACGGCGTGCGAAACCGACGGCGGCGTGAGCGTCTGCCGCCATGCGATACGCATTTCGGCCGATCCGTCGCTCGACTTGGCCGCAGGCGACCGTGTCGTCGCGCTTTGCCGCGTGAAGCCCTATTCGCGCCGTTCGGAGCGGAGTTACGAACGCTACATGGCGCGTCGCGGATTCGCGGGGCAGGTGACGCTCGGCCCGCGAAACGTGGTGAAACGCGTATCCGACGAGGCCTCTTTCGGCAGCCGCCTGCGCGCGCGGGCCGTCGAGAGGATAGGGCGGCTCGGGTTGTCGCCCGAGGTCGAGGCTCTGACCCGCGCCGTCGCCGTGGGCGACAGGTCGGGCATAACGCCCGAAATGCGACGGCGTTATTCGCTCGCGGGCACTGCGCATCTGCTCGCCGTGTCGGGGTTGCACGTCGGATTCGTCTTCGCGATAGTCAATTTGCTGTTGTGGTGGATGCCTCTGTTGCGGCGCGGACATCTGTGGCGTTGCGCGGCGGCCGTGGCCGCGATATGGCTCTATGCCGCCGTGACGGGATTCTCGCCGAGCGTGACGCGCGCGGCGATCATGTTCACGGTGTTGCAACTCTCGATGGGGCTGAACGTAAGATTCGACACGTTGAACGCCCTCGCGCTCACCGCCTGCGTAATGCTGCTGTTCGACGCGCGATATCTCTTCGACGCGGGATTCCTCATGTCGTTCACGGCCGTGGCGGCCATAGTCGAGTGGGGCGTGCCGCTCGCGAGGGCAGGCCGCCGCGGCGAAAAGATGACGGCGGGCATCGAAAAACGAAACGACGCCGCGCGGCGTCGTGTAGTCGGGATAGCGGCGTATGTCGGGCGGCGACTTTGGGGCGCGGTGGCGGTGAGCCTCGCCGCATCGGTGGCCACTATGCCGTTGGCCGCGCTCTTTTTCGGTTCCGCATCGCTTTGGAGCATCGTTACGGGACCCGCTTCGATATTGCCGAGCGCGGTGTTGCTCGGCGCGGGATTGCTGTGGTCGCTCGTGCCGCTGCCACTCCTCGCGCCCGTCGCGGCTCGGGCCGTAAATCTCTCGGGCGGCGCGCTCGACGCTCTGACTCGATGGTGCGCCGAAACCGATGTTCTCTCGTTCGAGTTCGAGCCCGACGGCGCGGTCTGCGCCGCGATCTATATCGGGTTCATCGCCTTCGCGCTGTGGCTGCGACGGTGGCGCAACGACCGCATATAATACGCGCCTCTCCCGCCCATGTCCCGCAAAAAAAGGCTGCCCGAGCGTCGGGCAGCCTCCGAAAATATTCTCCGCGCGATTACTCCTCGTCGGTGTCGGTGTAGGCCTTCAGGAGCTTGTCCTGCACGTCGGCGGGAACCTGCTCGTACGACGCGAACTGCATGGTGTAGGTCGCCGCGCCCGAGGTGAGCGACGACAGCGACGTCGAGTAACGGTAGAGTTCGGCCAGAGGCACGCGCGCGTTCAGGCGGTCGAAGCCCTTGTCGGACTCCATGCCCATAATCATCGCGCGGCGGTTTTGCAAATCGCTCATCACGGCACCCATATACTCGCTGGGGGTAAGCACCTCGACCGAATAGATAGGCTCCATGATCTTGGGACCCGCGTTGCGGAACGCCTCCTTGAACGCGTTGCGCGCGGCCAGTTTGAACGAGATCTCGTTCGAATCCACGGGGTGCATCTTGCCGTCGTATATTATGACGCGTATGTCGCGGGCATACGATCCCGTGAGCGGACCCTGATCCATCTTCTCCATCACGCCCTTCAGGATGGCGGGCATGAAACGCGCGTCGATGGCGCCGCCGACGATCGAGTTGTAGAATTGGAGTTTGCCGCCCCACTCGAGGTCGTACTCCTCCTTACCCTTTATATTTACCGTGATATCCTTGCCGTTTACCTTATAGCGCGATGGTTCGGGCATGCCCTCGGCATAGGGCTCGATCACCATGTGAACCTCGCCGAACTGGCCTGCGCCGCCCGACTGTTTCTTGTGGCGGTAGTCGGCCTGCGCCACCTTGGTGATGGTCTCGCGATAGGGGATCTTGGGCGCGAAGTACTCGATATCCACCTTGTTCTCCGAAGCCAGACGGCTCTTGAGGATATTGAGGTGGTGTTCGCCCTGACCCTGAATGATGGTCTGCTTCAGCTCTTTCGAGTAGGCCACCAGAATGGTGGGATCCTCGTACTTGGCGTCGTTGAGCAGCTTACCTAACTTCTCCTCGTCGCCCTGCTCCTTGGCCTTCACCGCGGCGCGGTAACGAGGCTCGGGGAATACGATCGGCTCCACCGTGACGGGCGCCGACACGGCCGCGAGAGTGTCGTTGGTGCGCGTGCCCTTGAGCTTAACGGTGCAGCCTATGTCGCCCGCCGACAGCTCCGTCACCTTTATGCGGTTCTTGCCCGCCACGGCGAAGAGCTGCGACAGCTTCTCCTTGTTGCCCGTGCGGCTGTTGACCAGCTCGGCGCCCTCGGTGATCTTGCCGCGGATGACGCGGAAGTACGATATCTCGCCTATATGCTGTTCCAACTGGCTCTTGAACACGAACGCCACGGTGGGCTGCGTCTCGTCGGCAGGCAGCTCCTCGCCCTCGGTGGTGAGGAAATTGGGAGCCTTGAGCGGACCCGGGGCCACGTTGATGATGAACTCCATCAAACGCTTGGTGCCTATGTCGCGTTTGCCGCTGCAACAGAAGATGGGCATCACGTCGCGCTTGGCCACGCCCAGCTTCAGTCCCGCGCGGATATCGTCCTGCGTGAGCGTTCCCTTCTCGAAATAGAGCTCCATCAAGGCATCGTCGTATACCGCGGCCGCTTCGGTAAGCTCCTGATTCAACTCCTTGGCGCGCTCCAGCTCCTCGGCGGGGATCTCCAGCTCCTCGCGCGAGCCGTTGTCGTCGGTGAAGCGGTACATCTTCATCATCAGCACGTCGATGAACGAGTCGAATGCCGCGCCCTGCTGCACGGGGTACTGCACTATGACGGGTTTCACGGGCGACGCGGCGCGGATCCCCTCCAGCATGGCTTCGTAATTGGCCTTGTCGCCGTCTAGCTGGTTTATGACGCCGATCAACGGTTTGTTGAGTATGCGGGCGTAGCGCGACTGTATTTCGTCGCCGACCTCCCAGCCGCTCTGGGCGTTCATGACCATGACGCCCACATCGCCGACCTTGAAGGCCGAGAAGAGGTTGCCGCAGAAATCGTCCGAACCCGGGCAGTCGATGATGTTGAGCTTGCGGCCCATGAATTCGGTGAAGAGGATGGTGGAATATATCGAACGCTTGTATTCGTGCTCGATGTCCGTATTGTCCGAGAGCGTGTTGTTCGTCTCGATACTACCCCTGCGGTCGATGACCTTACCCTCGAAGGCCATCGCTTCGGCAAGGGTAGTTTTTCCCGTGCCGGGCGCGCCGATGAGAACGATGTTCTTGATCTCTTTAGCTGAATAATTTTTCATATTCCGTGAAGTTTTAGGTTTTACTGTTTGCGTTCGATTTATAAAGTTACGAAAAGTTTTTCAATACGCAAGAGTCGCGCCCCATTTTTTGGGTATAAAGCGCGCATAAACGAAAAATAAGGTCGGAGTATGACGTTTTTAATTCGATTTTTCGGAGGGCTTCCGCCGCCGAACGGAGGTGCTATCTTCGGCGGCTCGCACCTAATATTAACATGCGTCAGCCTATTCCGCGGCAGGAACATTTTCGATAAGCCGAGTGCAGAGCCGAACTTGTTCGAGCTATGCCGAGGCGAGAAAACGTCTGCGAAGCGAACTTTTGATCCTCAAAAATGCGAAGCATCCGATTTAGCGCAGTCGCGAGACCGACCCCGAAATCGTTTCACCGCGGCGGATTTTAACTGCGCTTCGCTTGTTTTCCTCCTTCGCGCCTCGGCAATTCATGCAAGCATGATTGCCCTCGGCTTGGCGTCGGTTGGCGCAACCTTTTGACGTCAAAAGATTGCATAAAATAATCTCTCAAAACTTATCTTCGGCTACTGCGAGGGTCGCAGCCTGCGGAGAGACCGCGTGAATGAGCGAATGCGAATAGCGGGCCTCCGCGGGGCAGAGGCTGCGGCCCGCACGGTTCTGCGAACCGCATTTTGCCGGCGCATGTGAATTAATGCGACTCTGCGTGTCGCGCAGTTCGCCGCCGCCCCACCGCGGCGGACTGCAGGCTGCCGCCCTAATACATTCTAATAATACAACCCCTTGCGGCCGAAAATCGCGTATCCGAAATTGAACGTCACGTAGCAGTTGTCCCACGAATCGAAGTCGTATTTGGTGAGCGACAGACTGAGCGGGCCGATGCGGGTGTGGTAGACCAGCGACAGATCGGTTATGTAGCGCATGTAGTCGTTGCGCTCGATCGGGTCGCGCAGCATGGCGTAAAATCCCGCTCGGAGGTAGAAGCTGCGCACCAGCTCCACCGTCGGCATGATCCCCGCGGCGGCGTAACGGTCGGCGGCGTACTCGGGCATGTATATCATTTTGGAGTGGGGCGTGGGGGTATAGCGCGGCGACGAGAGCATGGTAGCCATGGGGCTGTAAAACTGCGGATGGGTGGTGTAGACCGCCTCGAGCGTATAGCCCAGCGAGAACCACGAACGCCGCCAGTCGCTCGGGTAGTGTTCCCATTGCGCCTTGGCCCCGACCCACGAACGCAGAGCGTGTTCGCGCTTGCCCAAGGGGCGCAGGATCTCGCTCTCGTAACTGTCGCGGCCGTGGACCGCTATGGCCGAGAGGGTTATCTTCGATCCCGAGGTGGGATACATTATCTTGTCGAGCGTGCTGCGCTCCAGCGCGGCGCGGGCCGCCGCATAGCGGAATCGGTCGTGGGCGTGGGGATCGCCCTCGTTGTCGTAATAATCTTCGTAAGAGTAGAAGTTGAAGCCCGTGTTCACCCCCACCTCGAAATAGCTCTTTCGCGTGAGGGCCGCGCCGAATGCGACGTGCGCGAAGATCTCGTCGGTGCGCGCCTCGACGGCTCCGCTCGCGGGGGTTACGTTGCCGAACGATCCGTGGAGGGTGCTCATGCGCTGGAGCGTGAGCGAGTAGTCGAGATACATGGGCGTGCGGCTCAGGATCACCGTGCGGCCGCCGAAACGCCCCATCGACGACACGGGCCCGAGAAACAGATCGCCGTACGCGAACTGCGCGGTGCGTCCCACCGAGAAGGAGTTGAAGCCCAAGTAGGCCTGATTGAAGGCCGTGGAGGATATGTTTCCTCCCACCGAGAAGCGGAACCGAGGTTTGGTACTGAGGTTGAACGTGATGCCGAAGTCGCGGCGCAGGGAGTCGTAACGCACCTCGGGGAACGCCGTCGAGGTGAATTCGTCGGTGGCCATGAGGCTGAAATAGCGTTCGCGCACCTCGTCGAACGAGAGGTTGCCGTTGCGCAGCGTGTCGGGCGACGGCTCGTCGAAGTGCATGAACGTGCGGGCGTAGTATCGCTGGCGCGGGCGGAGCCCTTCGAGTTCGAAGCGTCCGAAGTCGAGCTCGGGACAGCGGTCGCGGAACGCGCGGCGCATCGCGGCCGCCTCGTCGGGCGGACGTCGCGTGGCGATGCGTCGCAGCAGCTCGGGCACCGCCTTCATGGCGTCCTCGTAACCCTGTTCGACGGTTTGCAGGCCCCCCGCGAAGTCGAGCAGACCCGCGTTCACTTTGCGTTTTATGAGCAGGCTGTTCTTCTCGGGCAGCACGTAATCGGTGGGCATGGTGACCAGAGCCATCACTTGAGCCTCCACCGACGACTCCTGCGTGACGGGTTCGTCGTCGTCCACGCACTGCGATCCGATCAGGAAGTCGGGGCGGAACTCCTCCACCAAGGGCTGCCACGGAAAGTTGTTGTAACACCCTCCGTCGACCAACACGCGCCCCTCGGCGTCGGTGACGGGGCGGAACACCAGCGGATAGGACATCGAGGCGCGCACGGCGAAAGGCAGGTCGCCGCCGCCGAACTCCACGGCGGTGTGGCTGTTCATGTCGGTGGCGATGCAGCGGAACGGCACCATCAAACGGTCGAAATCGCCGCCGCACGCCGCCGAGGCCGAAGCGAACAACTCCGTGAGGGCCATGTCGATCTGCGCCGTGTTGACGAAGGCGTGGGGCAGCGCGAGGCTCATGGAATTCTTGTTGCGCAGCGAGTCGCGCTTTATCTCGGCATAGACCGAGAGCATGGCGGGCGAGTCGGTGCGGTCGTTGTAGTAGAAGCGGTATTTGTCGTCGATGCGGCCCGACACCCATTGCTCCACGTCGCCCGAGGTCACTATGGCGGTCATCTCGTCGGCGCTGTATCCCGAGGCGTACAACGCCGCGATGATGGCGCCCATCGAGGTGCCCGACACGTAATCGATCGGGATGCCGTTCTGCTCCAGAGCGCGTATGACGCCTATGTGGTAGAGTCCCTTGGCGCCGCCGCCCGCCAGCACGAGGCCTATTTTGCCCGATACGGGAGCCGTCGCCGCGCTGTCGGTGACGATGCGCACGGGGTCGATGTCCTCCTCGCCGGCGGCCTTGCGCAGGGCCGCTATCGAATCGGCCTCGGCCCGCGCCGCGCGGCGCACTTCGCGCCTTGTCTCCTTCGAGGCCGATTCGCGACGCACCGTGTCGACCATTGTCCGCGACGTATCGGCCGCATTCGGAGTTGCGGCGCACGGGAGCGCGGGCCGCGAAAATGCCGCCGCCGCGAACGACAAGGCGATAAATAGCGTTAAAAATCGGGCTGTTTTCATATTTTTGAGTAACTTTGCGCGTGATGCCTGCATGCAGGCAACAAATTTATCGAAAATATATAAAATTGCAAAATAGCGATGACTGACAAAATCAACGATCTGCTCAAGCGCGTGGCGGAGTTCGCGCCCGAGGCTGCGGCCGAGGTCGAGGAGTTCCGCATTAAGATCCTCGGCAAGAAGGGCGAGCTGAACGCCCTGATGGAGGAGTTCAAACGCGTGGCCCCCGAGCAAAAGCGCGAACTGGGACAGAAACTCAATGCGTTGAAGAACGCCGCGACCGAGCGCATAGCCGCGCTGAAAGCGGCTATGGCCGACTCGGCCGACAAGGCGGCCGAGGGCGTGGAGGATATGACCCGCCCGGGCTCGGCCGACGGCATAGGCGCGCGCCACCCCATATCGATCGTGAAGAACCAGATCGTGGAGATCTTCTCGCGCTTGGGTTACACCGTGGCCGAGGGTCCCGAGATCGAGGACGACCACCATGTCTTCTCGGCTCTGAACTTCCCGCCCGAGCACCCCGCGCGCGACATGCAGGACACCTTCTTCATCGAGAAGAACCCCGATATTCTGCTGCGCACCCACACCTCGTCGATTCAGGTGCGGGCCATGGAGCGCACGCAGCCGCCCATACGTATCGTATGCCCGGGCCGCGTGTTCCGCAACGAGGCCATTTCCTATCGCGCGCACTGCATATTCCATCAGGTGGAGGGCCTCTATATCGACGAAAACGTCTCGTTCGCCGACCTGAAACAGTCGCTGCTCTACTTCGCCAAGGAGATGTTCGGCGAGAAGGCCGCCATACGTCTGCGTCCGTCGTATTTCCCCTTCACCGAGCCGTCGGCCGAGATGGACGTGTCGTGCAACCTATGCGGCGGCAAGGGCTGCAACGTGTGCAAGGGCACGGGATGGCTGGAGATCATGGGTTGCGGCATGGTCGACCCCAACGTGCTGGAGGCCAACGGTATCGACTCGAAGAAGTATTCGGGATTCGCGTTCGGCATGGGTGTTGAGCGTATAGCCATGCTCAAGTACGGAGTGAAGGATCTGCGTCTCTACTTCGAGAACGACGTGCGTTTCCTCCACCAGTTCGACAGTGCGCTGTAAGGCGGGTCGGTCCTCGGACCGCAGGCCGCCGAAGCGAACCAATGAAACGAATGCTTTGAACGGAAAAAACACATACGCGAAAATCGCGACCCTCGTGTCGGCGATCATGCTCTGCGGCGCATTCATGGCCACGGGGCGCATGCTCGCACCCGCGAGGAGCCCGCGGGCAGTCGCCGATACGACCTATGACGAGGGCGTACCCGAGCGCGGCGTACGCCGGATACGCGGCGAAAAACGCCTCATATCGGGCGCGCCGGTCGACCTCGAAGCGCTCGAACGGCAAAGGGCCGAAGACGGTCGTCCCAAGCTGGTCATCCCCGACTCGCTGCAAGCCCTCTACAAATTCACCGACGGCCTGAAGCGCGCGATCGTTTACGGCGATTCGGTCGAGTCGCGAGAGCTTTACGAGGAGGCGCTGAACGAAGATTCGCTCTTCGCGCCCGCGTTGTACGAGCTGGCGTCGCAATACATGGAGAGCGATCCCGTCCGTGCCGTGGAATACGCCCGCCGCGCCTACGACACCGACACCACGAGCCGTTGGTACACGAGCCTATACGCCCAGACGCTCATCGTGGCGGGGCGTTACGACGAGGCCGCGCCGCTCTACCGCCGCCTGATGCGCATCGACGGCCGCAACCCCGACAACTACCGCATCATGGCGATGCTCTACCAACAGAAAGGGCAGCCCTATCTGGCCATCACCATACTCGACTCGGCCGACATGCGTTTCGGCAAGATCAACTACCTGAGCAACCTGAAGCGTATGCTTCTCATCTCCACGCGGCAGTTCGACCACGCCATCGACGAGGCTCGACAAGCCGTCGAGGCCGCGCCTTACGAGCAGAGCAACGTCCTCTCGCTCGGCGAGGCCTATGCCGCCGCGGGCCGCGACTCGCTGGCCGACGTCACGCTGCGCCGCGCCATCGAGATGGACTCCACCGACGTGGACGCCGTGACCCTCTATGCCGACTTCTGTTCGAAGCGGGGCGACATGGCGGGCTACCTCGCCACGCTCAAACGCCTCTTCGCCCTCGACGATTTTCCGCTCGACCGCAAGATCGACCTCTTCGAACGCCTCACCGCCGACCGCAAGTTTTATGGCGAGAACTTTTTCCGCATAGGGGCCTTGGCCTCGACTCTGGCCATCCGCTACCCGTCGGACAAACGCGCCGTCGACGCTTACGGCGACCACCTGCTGGCGGGCGGCAACGTGGAGAGCGCATTGCAGCACTTCAAACTCCACCTCGCCGACGAGCCGCCGCAGATGGATTATTATATGGCCGTCATCGACATCGAGAACTATCTGGAGCGTCCCGATTCGGTCGACAAATACGTACAGCGCGCCGTCGAGCTGTTCCCCGACGATCCCGTGCTCTACATCCGCAAGGCCAACCGCCTCTTCGTAAAGGGCGACTACAAGGGCGCGATCGACACTTTCGGCGAGGCTCTGCGTCTGTCGCCGACCGATTCGCTGCGCGGGCAGTTGTGGGGTTTCATCGGCGACACCTACCACCAAATGTCGGAGGCCGCCTCGGGCCGCGACGTGCGCCGCGACAGCGCGGCTCCGCCCGCCAAGATCGGCATGAGCGCCAAAGCGGCCGCCAAACGCTGCTATCAGGCATACGAGAAGGCCCTCGCCTACCGCGCCGACAACGCCTCGGTGCTGAACAATTACGCCTACTACCTCAGCGAGGAGGACCGCGAGCTGGAACGCGCGCTCGCCATGTCGTCGCGCGCCATCGAGCTGGAGCAGAACAACGCCACGTTCATAGATACTTACGCTTGGATCCTCTACAAACTCGGCCGTTACGACGAGGCGCGCAAGAGCATGCGTCAGGCCTTGTCGCTCGACACCACGGGCAGCGCGGCCCTGCCGCTCCATTACGGCGACATACTCTACGAGTTGGGCGAGAAGTTCATGGCCGAGACCTACTGGCGCAAGGCTCTGGAGGCCGGAGCCGACGCGGCCGAGATCGAAGCCCGCATCGAGAAGCTCAAGGGCGCGCCCGAACCCCGCAAAGCCAAGAGAGCCAAGAAAAAAGAGTGACCCCGCACCACCCGAGACCTAAAATGCAAACCGAGAGATTCATCCGCACCCTTCTGTTCGTCGCGACGGCCTGCGTCGCTTTCGCCGCGCGCGATCTTCATGCCCAGAGCAAATCGAAAACCGAGTCGCAGCGCATCGAGGAGCAGCGGCGCGTGATCGCCGAACTCGAACGCGAGATCGCGGCCGAGGAGAAACGGCTGTCGGGCATCAAGCGCGACAAGTCGTCGGCACAGCAGCGCGTGCAATCCATCACGCGCCAGATAGATTCGCGAAACAGACTCCTTTCGCAAACCGAGCGCGAGATATCGGACATCCGCAGCAACATATCGCACAACGACTCGTTGCTCGTCACGACCCGCAACGACCTCGCGACCGAGCGCGAACGCTATGCCGAGATGGTGCGCGAGGCCTATCGCAACTATCGGCAGAACAGTTACGCGACCTATCTGCTCTCGGCACGCGACTTCACCGACGCCGCGCGACGCATATCGAACATCCGCGCCGTGGCCGCCCTGCGCGCCGATAAGATGCGGCGCATCGATTCGCTCGGCACGGCCATCGCCGAGCAGCAGACCACGCTGGAGCAGAGGCGCATATCGCTCGATTCGGTGCAGCGCAGCGCCGAGTCGCAACGCGAGAAGTTGCAGCGCGACGTGGCCTCGGCCCGCAAAACCATGAAGCAGCTCTCGACCCGCGAGCAGGCCGCGCTGCGCGAGAAGATGGCCCGCGAGGAGCGTCTCGACGCCGCCATCGACGCCCTGCGCAAGCTCACGAAGGGCAATACGGCGGGCGCTTCGTTCTCGCGCAAGACCTCAAATCTCAACCTGCCCGTCGACGGCGGGCGCGTGCGCAAATACAAGGACAACATGGCCGAGATCGTCGCCTCGAAAGGGGCGTCGGTGCGTTCGATATACGAAGGCAAGGTGGTGGAGGTCCGCCGCAACCGCATCTCGGGCAAATACGACGTCTTCGTCGCGCACGGCGAGTACATCACCTCCTACGCCAATCTCGAACGCACGAGCGTGCAGAAAGGCCAGAAAGTGGCCAAGAACGGGGTTCTGGGCATCATCGGATCGTCGGTGAATCTCACCACGATGGAACCCGAATACAAACTCGTCTTCGGCATCTATTCGCCCTCGCCCAAGGAGACGATGCGCGCCGCCGACTGCTTCAAAAAGAAATAGTTTTTTTCGGGGGACTGTCGCCCGACGGCGGCGGCGGGCTGCGCGCAGGCGTAACGCCTGTTTTATGAAAAGTGCATCGATATTCGGGCGCAGCCTGCGGAGAACGCTTGCGAACGTGAGTGAGCAGCGGGCCTCCGCGCGCCGAGGCTGCGGCCCGCGCGACTCTGCGAGTCGCAAAACT